>ENA-OREC01000028-OREC01000028.1-marine-metagenome-genome-assembly--contig:-NODE-28-length-34126-cov-6.207554_pt1 | contig 34126 bp, 28 predicted proteins | sample MGYA00248626_ERZ508543 | MGnify/ENA primary metagenome ERZ508543 (study PRJEB26211, sample SAMN05518279) | marine metagenome | isolation source: Puget Sound, Washington, USA | host: Bankia setacea | place...
ATGATGAACAACTTTACATTTGACAATATACCCTATGGGGGTATATCTTTATGTAGGATATATGTATAAGATAGGCTGGAATATGAATCCATCGCATACAGAACATTTGGTAAAATTAAATCGTGTATCTGGTCAAGTTGACGCTGTTAAACGCATGATTGATGAGGGAAAGTATTGCGTAGATATTATGACGCAAATACGTGCAGCTCGCAGCGCTTTGAAGGCGATTGAGCTTGCTATTCTAGAAACTCATATGAAATCGTGCCTCAGTAAAGCGAGTTGCTGTGATGCTAGTGAACAAGGTGATAAAATTGAGGAGATTATAGTGCTCCTTAAAAAGTATGAATAAGGAGTTCTCCTAAGTGATAAGGAAACCAAGTTGCTGCCATGCCGAAGAAGATACAAAACAAGAACATTCTAGAAAACGCTTTGATGTTATCTTTTGGGGGTCATTGATTAGCGTTGCTTGTCTCTTTGTTGTGGGTATCTTCTTTCCCAATAAGATTTCAGATTATCCATGGTTAGGTACAATGGCGCATACGGCGCGTTATATGGTTCATTCTATGTGGTGGGGTGTTGTCATAGGTGCTGTATTTGTAGGCATTTTATCTAAAATCCCACGAGAATTTATCATCTCTATGTTAGGTAAAGGGGGTACGATATCAGGTCTTTTACGAGCAACAGGAGCAGGTGTTCTTCTAGATTTATGCTCCCATGGAATTTTAATGGTTGCGACCAAGCTTTATGAGCGCGGTGCAAGCGCTGGTCAGGTCATAGCGTTTCTTTTGGCAAGCCCATGGAATTCGTTTTCGTTAACATTAGTATTAATTGGATTGATTGGTCTTAAATGGACATTTGCTCTAATAATTCTATCTATGGTTATTGCGCTGGTTACTGGTTGGGTATTTGATCGTTTAGTTCAGGAAAAAGTTTTGCCCATAAATCATAATGAGGTTTCATTGTCTGAAGATTTTAAATTCTGGCAAGAGGCTAAAATACGCTTAAAAAGCACGAAATCTGATATAAATTTCTTCAAAGAAATAGCTATAAACGGGATAAGAGACTCAAAAATGGTTGTGCGCTGGTTATTGTTTGGAATTTTATTGGCAGCCATATTGCGTGCAACACTTGACCTGTCACAGTTTGAGCAATTCTTTGGTCCGACATTTATGGGGCTTCTAATTACAATTTTTGTTGCTACAGTCTTAGAAGTTTGCTCTGAAGGTTCAACGCCAATTGCAGCAGATATTTTCACACGTGCCAAAGCACCAGGCAATGGATTTGCTTTTCTTATGGCAGGTGTAGCGACAGATTATACAGAAATAATGATTCTAAAGGATACAGCTAAGAGTTGGAAGCTAGCATTATTCTTACCCCTAATAACCGTTCCGCAAGTTTTATTTGTAGCATGGATCATAAATACTTACGGCATCAGATAAAACTTGTAAATATTTGAGATTAAATAGAAATGCAATACATAAAGAATATGGTACTTATATTAATAATAACTGCGTTTGCTCTAAATGCCTACGCCGTTCCTACTATTACTTTGTGTATGTGCGAAGAAATGTCAGGGGAAAATATGCCCTGTCATGAAATGACAAAAGTCTATACAGACGCTGAACAAGCAGATGATCAAATTAAACAAGATCAAAGTCAATTAAGCAAATGTGAAAATTGTTGCGGACACTGCCAGGTACCTACGCACGGTTCAATTTTCAACAATAATACATCAACTGATTTCCTATCAAGAACCATGGAGTATGCATCGTACAATGATCTCTATGATTCTATGCATCTTTACGGTATCGACTACCCTCCTAAAAATATCTCCTAAATTTATGACACCATGAGTGTGTCTTTTAACAGGATTGGAGTACCTTCTTGCGCTCCTCCAAACCAGAATTAGGAGAATACTATGAATATTAAACGCCTTTTGGCAGTAGCATTTTTAGCCATGTCCATGGGGATAACAGAAGCAAAAGCTGAAACATTAGATAGCTATGTATCAAAGCTGGCAGAACATCCCCAAGTAACACAAATTTTAGAACAAAGCTTCCTTTTTAACGAACTCGCAAACAGTGAAATGGGTTTGCCTGATCTGCAAGTGATTATCGGTGTCGACAATGTGCCTATAAATGATCTTGCTTTTGACCGCTTTTTACCTACATCAAAGATCTTTGGATTTAAGCAGCAAATACCGAGCTATTCGCTTCGTAAAGCCAAATCTGGTAAACAGAAAGTGCTATCTAGACGCCAACAGTTAATAGCGGATTATACAAAGAAACGCTTGGAAGCTATTTTCATCAGTCAGCTTACCGAATTGGATAAAGTTAAAACTCTAGAGAAATTGATAAAAAAACAACTTAGTTATTACCGATCAATGGAGGATGATCTGAAGGGGCAGCTTGAAGCAGGTAATCCTGTGTATGGTCGTTTCTCAGAGATTGATGTGGAACGCACAGAGGCTGAACAACGACTAAATGACCTGAAAGCCGAACGCATCACCATTGAAGAAGAACTGAGCCGCCTTGTCGGTGAAGTGCCGTATGTTGAGCTGCCAACCATAGAGAATGTGGCATGGCAGCGCGAAGGATCCACTTTATACCCTGTGGCGATTGCTGGTGAAGATATCAATGTTGCTGGTAAGGACGTTGACGCTGCTGATGCTGCCTTTGATCCTAATTACAGTATTCAAGCAATTTATAAACAGCGCGAAGATGGGCCCAATTTCTCAGGTGATGATTGGTTTAGCATTCAAGCAACCATATCTATCCCCCTTTGGTATGAAAGCAATCAGAAACCAAAATTACGGGCAGCACAAGCAAGAAAGCGTAGTGCTGAATTTGCTTATAAAGATACAATGCGTCAATGGATCCAGCGCATGTCTTCCCTGCAAGCTGAGCGGGATATTGCGCTGGATAATATTAAACTTTTGAAAGAAAAAAGAGCTTCACTTAAAGAAATGGCAAAAGCAGCAAATCGAAATTATGAATCTGGGAACGCCCCATTGGAAACCGTTCTGGATGCACATATTAATGAGTTGACCATTGCATCACAATTAGCAAAGCAGCGCAGTCGTCATATTCGCCTGTCTGCACAATTTAACAGTCATATTATAGCAGGAAGAAACCAAGATGAGAAAAATTAAGCTATTCCTCGTAATTTTAACGCTTACGATCAGCCCAGCATGGGCGCAAGCGGAAAAATATACCTGCCCGATGCACCCGCATTATATTGCCACAGAAATGGGAACATGCCCAATTTGCGGTATGGATTTAGTTCTGATAGATAGTGATGATAGTATAGAAGAAGACCATAGTGGACACAACCATGACAATACTCGTGCAGCCATCACCATTGCGCCAGAAACTATTCAAAATATTGGTGTACGGACTGAGAACGCAACCATTGCTAGCTTTGGTACAGATGTGAGAAGCTACGGTCTTATCACAGAAAATGTGAGATTAACACATGCCATTTCAAGCCGTGTTGCTGGCTGGATTGAAGAATTAAAGATTACTGCCGTGGGCGATGAAGTGAAAACAGGTGAATTACTCTTTACACTTTACAGCCCTGATCTTATTTCAGCGCAGCAAGACTATATCTCCGCTATCACAACTGGTGTGATAGGACGCATTAATTCCAGTGCCAAACGCCTTCAATCTCTAGGCGCAAGCAAAAAAGCCATAGCTGAAATACGCTCAAGTCGCAAGAAATTAGAGCATTTGCCATTTTATGCCGAAACCGATGGGATTGTCAGTCACTTAATGGTCAATCAGGGTAGCTACGTTAAGCCTGGAATGCAGATTGCCACTATACAGAATTACGGTAGCGTATGGATAGATGTCAGCGTAGCAGAAAAAGATTTACAGTTTTTAGCTAAAGACAGCAAGGCGACAGTAACATTTCCTAATCTAGGTAATATCAAGCGCACAGCACGTATTGATTATATTCACCCTACAATTAACAAAAGCAGCAGAACCGGTCAGGTACGTTTGGTATTGGATAATTCTGATGGTGTATTGAAGCCAGGAGCATATGCCAATGTGAATTTTGAAACTAATATTGATAAACGCCTTAGCATTCCATCCGAGGCTATTTTAAGAAGCTCTGAAGGTGATTTTGTAGTGATTGCACTTGGGGGCGGGAGATTCCAGCCACAAGCGGTGCAAACAGGTATTTACAATAAAGGGCGCATCGAGATTATTAAAGGTCTAGTAGATGGTGAGAAAGTCGTTGTAAGCAGCCAGTTCATGATCGACTCTGAAAGCTCCCTACGTGAATCCTTCCGTAAATTGCAAAAAGTGCAAACCCCTCTATCTTTAATCGATGTAACAAGAGATCAACAAGCTATGATTGATCATTTGGTTGATGCCGCATTATACCTTCATGACGCACAGATCCATGAATTTGAACCTGATCCTAGAATGCTGATGCCAGCACTCAATCTCAATGATCACTTATTGCCAAAATTCCGAGGGACAAAGTTAGAATTTATCCTGCAAGATGCTGAAAAAGCCCTGATAAGTGCTAATGAAGCAATTACAGAGCAAGAACATAAAGATGCTCTAGCGGAACTGGTTATGGCTTTGAAACCATGGATCACAGAAGGAAGACCAAAACTATATAAAGATAAAGGTTTAAAACTATACCTTGATCATGGGACTGGTAATTACTGGCTACAATTAGAAGATGATATTGCTCACCCCTACGGTAATGGGCACGCAGTAGAAGTAGAGTTGCCAAATGAAGTTAAAGTAGAAACCCCAACGGTAACACTACCAGTAGGAGGCGCACATGCAGGACACTAACCACCTAAGCCATGATCCAACGCAATCTGCTGTAGCCAAGGTCATTGAATGGTCTATAAGAAACCAGCTTCTTGTTATTGTCGGCATGTTTGCTTTGCTGATTTCTGGTTGGATGGCGGTAAGCAACACATCATTGGATGCAATTCCAGATTTATCAGATACGCAAGTGATTATCCGCACTGATTTCCCAGGGCAATCACCGCAAATTGTTGAAGATCTGGTGACGTATCCCCTTTCTACTACTATGCTTGGGTTGCCCAAAACCAAAGATGTACGTGGATTTTCCATGTTCGGCACATCCTTTGTCTATATCATTTTTGAGGATGATATAGATCAATATTGGGCACGAAGCCGTGTTGTAGAAGCTCTATCCAAAATCCAGGGTGATTTACCACAAAATGCGACACCGCAAATTGGACCAGATGCCACTGGTGTAGGCTGGGTATATCAATATGCGGTAGTTGATAGAACAGGCACATATGATCTGGCTGATCTTAGAACATTACAAGACTGGTTCTTAAAGTTTGAACTTGCCACTGTTGATGGCGTGTCGGAAGTCGCTTCTGTAGGAGGTTTTGTCAAAGAATACCAAGTATTGGTTGATCCAAACCGCCTGCGCGCTTATGACGTGCCTCTAAACCGTATTACTCAGGCTGTACAAGACGCTAGTAAAGAAGTTGGTGGCCGTGTGATAGAACAAGGTGAAATGGAACTTATGATACGTTCCAAAGGTTATATCACAGATTTATCAGAACTGAAGAAAGTCGTTGTCTTTGCCAAAGGTGGTACACCTGTTGTTTTATCCGATGTGGCGCGCATTATCGAAGGCCCAGAGCTTCGCCGTGGCATTGTTGAACTTAACGGTGAAGGTGAAGTCGTTGGTGGTGTTGTTATCATGCGCTCTGGCGAAAATGCTTTAACGGTTATTGAGGGAGTAAAGAAAAAACTTGAAGAATTAAAGCAAGGTTTACCTGAAGGTGTTGAAATTGAAACCGTCTATGATCGGGCGCCTCTTATTGAAGGGGCTGTCGATTACCTCACAACAAAATTGATTGAAGAAGCTATTGTTGTGGGGCTGGTATGCTGGATCTTCTTACTTCACGCAAGATCTGCTTTTGTTGCAATTATCACATTACCGTTAGGAGTATTAGCCGCCTTTATCGTGATGTCCATGCAAGGCATTACTGCCAATATCATGTCACTTGGCGGCATTGCAATTGCGATTGGAGCTATGGTGGACGCTTCCATTGTGATGGTGGAAAACGCACACCGTAAACTTTCGGAAATAGCAGAAGATGCCAACGCAGAAGAAAAACGTGCCGCTATATTGCTATCGGCAAAAGAAGTCGGGCCAGGACTGTTTTTCTCATTGCTGATTATAACAGTATCGTTCTTACCAGTGTTTGCATTGACAGGACAATCTTTCCGTTTATTCTCACCTCTGGCCTTCACTAAAACTTATGCAATGGCGTTTGCGTCTATTCTATCTGTGACGGTTGTGCCAGTTCTTATGCTGTGGCTGATACGTGGTAAAATTAGGCGTGAGGAGGATAATCCGATTAATCGCTGGTTTGTTCATATTTACAAGCCTGTACTGAATGCAGCTTTACGCCGTAAATTCGTTACCATAGCTATTGTGGGTGCATTGCTTATCAGTATGGCAATTCCTTTATGGCGCACAGGCTCGGAGTTTATGCCAGCTTTATATGAAGATGAATTGCTTTATATGCCAACCACATTGCCAGGTGTATCTATTACCAAATCTAAGGAAATTCTGTCACAGACTAATCGACTGATTAAAACTGTACCAGAAGTCCATCATGTATTTGGTAAGGTTGGTCGTGCAGATACAGCAACAGACCCGGCACCAGTTTCCATGATTGAAAGTTGGATTAAGCTAAAACCCAGAGATAAATGGCGCAAAGGCTTAACTGTTGAAGATATTATTAAGCAATTAGATCAGGCTGTTAAGCTTCCAGGCTTAGTCAATAGTTGGGGTTATCCGATTAAAATCCGTATGGATATGATCTCAACTGGTATTCGTACACCTGTGGGCATCAAAATATCTGGTGCAAATCTAAATGAAATTAGCCGCATTGCACTGGATGTAGAAGCTGCTGTGAAAGATATAGATGGAACACGTTCAGCATTTGCAGATCGTGTGGTTGGCGGTAAATATTTGGAAATCACGCCTGATCGTGATGAACTGGCACGTCAGAATATTGACCTTGGTATGTTTCAGCAGGTGATACAAACAACACTTGGCGGTATGAAAATATCAGAATCCGTACAAGGACGTGAGCGTTATAATATTATGTTACGCTATGAACGGGCTTTCCGTGAGTATCCAGAAGATCTTACCAATATATTAGTTCCAACGCCGCTAGGTCAACATATTCCGCTCGGTGAGCTTGCTACTATTGAATTTGTTGAAGGGCCACCAATGATTAAGTCAGAGAATGCAAGACTTACTGGTTGGGTATTCGTTGACATTGCAGATCGTGACATCGGTTCATATGTTGATGAAGCACAAAAAATTATTGCTAATAAAGTCAAGCTACCAGCTGGTTATGCCATTGAATGGTCTGGGCAGTTTGAGCAAATGCTTGAAGCGGAGGTTCGCATGCGCATTGCTGTTCCATCCGCAATCATGATTATATTTGTGTTGCTGATGCTGCATTTCGGCAGATTAGATCGCACATTGATGGTTATGTTGTCACTACCGTTTGGCTTAATCGGCGGTGTATGGGCATTATATCTGGCTGGGTATAATTTCTCGGTAGCTGTAGGAGTTGGTTTTATCGCGCTGGGAGGTATTGCTGCAGAAACAGCTGTTGTAATGCTTTTATATATCGATCATCAAGTGCGCCAACACCCACCAAAAGATCTAGAAGAACTGTTTAATGCAGTAGTACATGGTGCGGTTCTTAGGGTGCGACCAAAGTTGATGACAGTATTGACCATATTTGTTGGTCTTGCCCCGATTTTCATCACCGAAGGACTTGGCTCGGATGTGATGCGCCGCATCGCACTCCCAATGCTTGGTGGGATGACCAGCACCACAATTCTTACTCTGATTGTCATTCCCGTTGTGTATTATCTATGGGAAGGTAGACATTTCAGGAACTTAAATCAAATAGAAACAAAATGATCATTGATATTATCACCACTGGACTTTTTATTTTAGGCATGTTGTCTGAAAAGATATTGGGCTCTCACAGCTCTAAGGGGCATACACACTAACTCATTGCTTAGTTTACTAACAACTATTGCTACAAATTACACAAAGAAAAATACCAGTATTCTGCATCTTGCCTAGCAGCAATCTATATCAGATATGTCACGCTACGAGCTAACATAGCCTGACCATATATCTATGGATTAAGAAAAAAAGCTCGAATATACAATGTGTTATCCATTAAATCTGTTTGTCGATGCTAACAAAACAGGAGAATGGTGCCCAGGAGAAGACTCGAACTTCCACGATTTGCATCACTAATACCTGAAACTAGCGCGTCTACCAATTCCGCCACCTGGGCATAACCTTTCGTTACAGTATCAACATGTTTCAGATTACCAAATCAGATGTATATACTCTCATTACATATAGCACGCGTTCAAGTGCAATAAAATACTTAATTCATCAGGTACTATGTTTTTAACCTATATATCAGACCATTGCACATCATGCAGACAGTCAACTGAAACCTCTATCTCTATCCCTGTTTGCATATTTCGTATCTTTACAGTATTAGTTTGTATTTCATGCTCCCCAGCAATAACAATATAAGGTATATTCTTCTGATTTGCATATTTTAACTGAGATTTAAGAGACTTATTCTCCGTATAAACCTCTGTTTTTCTTCCATGTGACCTTAAAATATGAATTATATTGAAATAAAAAGAATAATTCTCTCTATCAATTATTGTCAGCAAAATATCAGCTGTAGACCTCTTACTTGTGGATATAAGATTGTTGTTCCATAATACAGTAAACAAACGTGACAAACCAATAGAAACACCAACCCCTGGCAACATATTAGTTGTATTACCAAGACTACCAGCAAGATTATCGTACCTACCACCTGAACATACGCTAAGATCATAATTATCTGATAAAAACGTCTCGTATATTGTTCCAGTATAATAATCAAGACCACGAACTATCTGAGGATTGAATACAAAAGAGTCCTCTGGAATCCTTAGACCACGCATTGCCGATAAAACAAATGATAGTTCATTTAAACCATCCTCAAGATAACTATTATTACCAATGCTCTTTACATATGCAATTGCATCATCCGTTGAAAACCTAGTGCTTATAAGCTCCTTAAAATACTTTTTATACCTATCATTCAGTCCTGCTTTCACAGCACAATCCATTGATCTTTCAATTGGAATCTTATTGCAGTTATCAATTACTTTAGATAGTGGTAATATTTGATTTTTATCTTCTACTATTTCATGTAATAGCCCATATAATATCTTCTTATTATTGATATTTATTTTATAGTCTACAACTCCAAGACCAGAAAATATCTTACCTATTGTCCATATAACATCTGCATCATTCACAAGACTAAGATACTGATCACCTATAACATCCATATCTGCCTGCCAGAACTGACGGTAACGTGCAGCTTGGGCTCTTTCTCCTCTCCACACAGGTTGTATCTGATATCGTCTGAATGGAAATATCAATTGACCTTTACGTTGGGCTACATAACGACACATTGGAATAGTAAGATCAAAGCGCAAAGCAAGTTTTGCCTCCCTATCTTCATCATTACCATTCACTCTGGTAACGCTATAAACCTCCTTGTCATCAATCCCTTTATTACGAAGAATATCAAGTCTTTCAACAACAGGCGTAGAAATTGGTACAGCGCCCGTTGCCTCATACGCCTCCCTTATGACATGTATCATATGATTAAAAGTAATTTGTTGTTCTGGAGACAGCTCTGGAAAACCTGATATAGCACTGCGTATCATGATTGATTCTTTCTAGAGTATGTGAAGAAATAGCCTTGGAAGCTATGATATAAATCATAGCACGCTACAAATAATCAGACAACTTGCTACAAGAAGTTTATATGACGCAGTGAATAATAATGTATGCTTTACCAAGAGCATCTTCTATGTAAGGCCATCATATATTCAATGGGGTGGCTAAAGGGATTTGAACCCTCGACCTCTGGTGCCACAAACCAACGCTCTAACCAACTGAGCTATAGCCACCACAAACCATGTCCATAGATGTAGCATGTTTTGTCTTATCAGTCGAGCATTTTTCTATATATTACACAAGATCATACGATATTTAGTAGCATTCCTTGCTATTCCCTCAACCTCAACATAATACTGTTGGCGACATCAAGAATTCTCATGCCTTTAAAATATTCTTGCCATTATATAAAAATTCTAGCTATTTCCCAATCATATCGCCATGATCATTGGGCTGCGATTGAGATGTATCTGCAGGCGGACAATGCATCAGAACCGATAGTAATTTGGCAAGTAAATCTCTATGTGTACGTCTATCTGCCACAATATCTATAATCCCTCTTTTTAAAAGATACTCAGCTCTTTGAAATCCTGGAGGAAGCTTTGTACGTATTGTTTGCTCAATCACCCTAGGTCCTGCAAAACAAATCAGCGCATTAGGCTCAGCAATATGCACATCTCCTAACATGGCATATGATGCTGTAACACCACCCGTGGTAGGATTTGTCAAAATAGAGATAAAAGGTAAGCCTCCTTCTTTTAGCTTGTTCGCTGCTATAATCGTCCTTGGCATCTGCACAAGAGAAAGCATTCCTTCCTGCATTCTTGCCCCTCCTGCAGCGCTTATAGAGACAAGCGCGGCTCTGTGTTGTATGGCATATTCAGATGCTTTTAGCATAGCATTTCCTACTGCCATACCCATTGACCCAGCCATAAAAGCAAAATTTTGTATAAAAAGAACAAGACGTATTCCCTTTAACTTCCCAAAGGCTACAACAGCAGCGTCTATGCTGTTAGTACGTTTACGATAATCTTTAAGGCGATCGGAATACTTCTTTTCATCTTTAAAATGTAACGGATCAGAAACAGGTTCTTTATAATCTATAATCTTATATTTTGCTTCATCAAACATATATTTTAATAATGCAGAAGGCGTAATACGCATGTGTTCCGAACAATGAGGGCATACATATAAATTATCTGCTAGAATCTTATGGTATATCAATTTCTGACACCCGATACATGATTGCCATGAATTCTCTGGTACAGAGCTTTTATTTAGCAATGTCCTGATTTTAGGACGAAAATTACTTATCCAACTCATATAAAAACCTTATTCTAGACATTGTTAATAAATTAGTTAATTTATTATAAAAAATCTCAATTTATACCGTAGCTCTCATCACGCCGAGTGTAGCCCAGAACTAAGAGTTTGCACAAAGTCAAATACATTATCAATGCACTCTGAATCTTTTATTATATTTATAATCTTAGAACCTACAATCACCCCATCAGCTATACTAGCAATACTACGTGCATGCTCCACAGACTGCACACCGAAACCAGCACATATCGGCATTGACTTAGTAATTTTCTTTATTCTGGATATATTTGATAGCACATCTGGAATATCAGGGGTTTTCGTACCAGTTACTCCTTGAAAGGTAACATAATACATGAAACCCATTGCACCTGGTAACACCACAGAAGTAAGACGTTTATCTGTGGTGGCAGGAGTGATAAGGCGAACCTGATTTACCCCAGCGTTAGCAGCGTAGTTAAATAATACATTATCTTCCTCAGGAGGCAGATCAACTATTATAAAACTATCAACACCTGCCTGTTTTGCCTTATGTACAAATTCATGTCCTCCAAAAGCGCGAACAGGATTATAGTACCCCATCAATACTATCGGGGTATGTATATTAGTTTCACGAAAATCACGTACCATATTCAAAATCATGTTTATAGAAGCACCATTTCGTAAAGCTGTACCTGAAGCTTCCTGAATAACCAGACCATCTCCAAACGGATCACTGAAAGGCATTCCTATTTCTATGATATCAGCACCTCTAGCAGGTAAACCTTTTAAGATACAAAGCGAAGTATCATAATCTGGATACCCTCCAACAATAAAAGGGATTAAAGCAGACAATGAACGACTACTCAGAGAATCAAATACTTTTGTAATACGCGAAGTAATAAACTCACCAGAATGTGTACTCATGTAACTAGATATCCTTATCTATGGCCCCAGCAATAGTAAAAAGGTCTTTATCTCCCCTACCACATATATTTACTACTACAATATCATTGCTACTAAAATTCTGTATATTTTTAAATAAGAAAGCTAGCGCATGTGAAGGTTCTAAGGCAGGAATAATACCTTCTTTCGTAGCACATAACTTCAACGCACGTAACGCCTCATCATCCGTTGCATAAACATAGTTCACACGCCCACTCTCATGCAAGAATGCATGCTCTGGTCCAATACCAGGATAATCAAGGCCTGCAGAAATAGAATAAGCATCAACTATCTGCCCTTCATCAGTCTGTAACATATAGCTCATGCTACCATGAATCACCCCTGGAGAACCAGCACATATTGCAGCAGCTGTCTTTCCTGGGATATCAACTCCTTTGCCTGCTGCTTCAACTCCATACATTTTCACATCTGTGTCAAGAAATGGATGGAACATACCTATCGCATTAGATCCGCCTCCTATGCATGCAAAAAGAGCATCAGGAAGACGTCCTTCTTTCTCTATCATTTGCTCTCTTAACTCACGACCAATGACGGACTGGAAATCTCTAACCATCATAGGGTAAGGGTGTGGACCAGCAGCACTACCTATACAATAATGAGTATCAGAAAAACAGGAGCTCCACTCTCGAAGCGCCTCGTTCATGGCATCTTTAAGTGTTGCACTACCTGCATCTATTATTCTTACATCAGCCCCAAGCAACTTCATACGAAACACATTAGGCTTCTGCCTTTCTGCATCTATACTACCCATATATACGATGCACTGCATACCATTTTTTGCACATACTGTGGCTGTAGCAACCCCATGCTGACCAGCTCCAGTTTCAGCAACAATACGTTCTTTCCCAAGTTTACTAGCCAAAAGAATCTGCCCAAGAACATTATTGATCTTGTGAGCACCAGTATGAAGCAATTCATCCCTCTTAAAATAGATCTTCGCTGTGCCAAAATACTGGGTAAGATTATGAGCATAATAAACAGGTGAAGGACGCCCAGCATAGTCATTCAGTAACGAAAGTAATTCCTGTTGAAAAGCTGCATCATTCCTATACTGATAATATGCCTGCTCCAACTGCAATACAGCGGGCATAAGCATCTCAGAGACAAAGCGGCCACCAAAAGCACCAAAATATCCCATATCACTAGGATACGACATCACTTCCTCCTGACTGTCTTTCTACAGAGGATTTTACTGAATCAACAAACTCTCTGATCATAGCAATGCTCTTTTGACCAACATCAATCTCTACCCCTGAAGATACATCAACACCAGATGCCCCACACCTCTGAATAAGACCTGATACATTAGAAGACATAAGACCGCCAGCCAAAAACCAGTGCTTCTTCCACACTCTATCAGAAAGCATAGAAGAATCAAATACCTTTCCACTTCCTCCATACACAGGAGTATCCGCATCGCCTTGAGGAATCTTAGTATCACATAGTATAATGTGTGCTATATCTTCATATTCTCCAATCATAACTACATCATCATAGCTACCTATACGTACTCCCTTAATAATTGGGATCTGGTACGTATCCTTTATATATGAAACACGTTCTACAGTCTCATCTCCGTGAAGCTGTAAGAAATCTGGCGTGAAATGGGAAAGAGCTCTCTCTATAGTTTCATCTTCTGGATTAACAAACACAGCCACACTATCTATATGATTATAACGTGCCTCTTCCACCAGATCTTTAGCTATACACATGGGAACATATCTAGGAGAGCGTGTATAAAGCATCACCCCTATATAAGAGACCCCAATCCTCCGTAATTCACAAATACTACCAGAATCGCGTACCCCACATACTTTCACAGTAGGATACCTAATATCATCTGTATTATTTGATGTCTTCATTATAGACTCTTAATAAAAAACTCACATATCTTTAAGAGTATCTCTTATTTTCTTTCCACTCCTAAAGTTAATAGTTATCTTCTCAGGTATCTCAACGTCTTGTCCATTCTGAGGATTCCTTCCTACACGGGCTCTCCTTTTCTTAGTATGAAAAGTTCCAAAGCCCCTCAACTCCACATCCTCCCCATTTACCAAAGAAGTAGTAATTGTATCAATGAATGTAGTCAAGGCGAGCTCTATATCTTTTTTATGTAGATGAGGATTGCTATTAGCAATTTGCGATATAAGCTGACCTTTAGACAACATAAATCCTTCCATTCATAGAGAGAAGTACATCATAGTGTAACAAGAGTACCAGAAAATAATGATATCACCTTCGTATACATACCATATAACTCTTGTAGCACACGATCTAAGCTATCATCATTCTCATGCCAATCAACAATATTAATGCCACTATCAATACCATTGTTTTCTAACCAGGCAACCGCTTCGCTTTCTCCTCCTATTTCATCAATAAGATTCATATCTTTAGCTGTTTTCCCTAATACTACTCTGCCATCAGACAGCAGTTCAGCATCTACATCAGAAATATCACGATGGGAACGTACAAGATCCATAAAATATGTTTGTATAGCAAAGATAAGATTCTTTCTATGCTCTACAGCCTCTTCTGAAGGATCCGTGAAATAATCAGGAGCAGCTTTCAAAATACCACTCCTCTCAAGCTCCACACTAATGCCTATTTTCTCCAGCAATTCCGATAATTCCAGATTTATAGCAACTGCCCCAATAGAAGCGGTAATAGTATTATTCCTAGCAATAATCCAATCAGACCCTAAAGCTGCCATGTAACCACCTGATGTTGCTATATCATACATCACAGAAACAACTGGTCGTGATTCAGCTATTTTTTTAATTGAATCAAATAAAGCCTCACTAGCAGCAACACCACCTCCAGGAGTATTAATACCTATTATCAAAGCTTTAATTGTTTCATCATTGAGGATCTCTATTAAGTCCTGCTCATAATCACGAGCATTCATGATTTCCTGATCAATATTATAACGTACCACCCTGCTATCTGTATCCGACTGATTCGATAAATTGAAAGAAAAAGCTACAAATGCTATAAAGACAAAAAACGCAGCAACACCACGCCACAATGCAACCTCACGACGCCTTGAAAAACGCTCCCGCAATAAATCTACCAACTGACTTTCCATACGAAACCACCATACAAATACCAAAGTACGGATATAATATTAGAGAAATTCCTCCAGACACCAAATAAGTTAACTTTAATAGCTAATCAATACGTGTTTTTCATCAGGAAAATTTCTAACAAGATCATGATTTATCATCCGTTGGAGATGTAGAATCACCTCCCTCTGAAGAAGACTCTCCTAATGTGGAGAATCTATTACCATGACTATCAGATTGTGAAATTGCCACACCAAGTATATCACCTAGAGAAGCCCCAGAATCAGAAGAACCATACTGAGCAACTGCTTTCTTTTCTTCTTCTATCTCAAGAGCCTTAACCGAAAGGAAAACCTTCATACTTGCCATCTCAACAAATGATACCTGAGCATCAATTTTATCGCCTGGAGCAAATCTTTCTGTACGCTGCTCTGACCTGTCTCGACTAAGATCAGATTTTCTTACAACTGCCTTAATCCCATCTATTTCCCCTTCAACTCTATCATCATAGACCATGCTAACAATACAAGTATATGTATCGCCTTTCTTAAATTTCTTGAGCATGTCGTGCTGAGGAGGTGTATCCAATTGTTTCACACCAAGAGAAACTCTTTCCTTCTCGTGATCGATATCAAGTATTGAAGCTTGAATCATCTGCCCTTTAGAATATTTACTTAATTCCGCCTCTGCAGATGAGTCCCAACTAAGATCTGACAGATGTACCATTCCATCAATCTCTCCAGGCAATCCGATAAACAACCCAAAATCTGTGATATTACGCACTGGCCCCTGAATCACTTCACCTACGGTATGTGTCTCAGCAAAAACCTTCCAAGGATTCTCGGTACACTGTTTAAGGCTAAGAGAAAAACGTCTCTTAGCTACATCGATACCAAGTACCATAACTTCAACTTCCTGCGATTCTGAGACTATCTTACTAGGATGTAGATTCTTTTTAACCCATGACATCTCCGAAAGATGTACAAGTCCCTCAATTCCAAGCTCTAACTCTACAAAGGCTCCGTAGTCAACCGTATTGGTTACCCAACCCTTAAGTTTCATCCCAGGAACATACCTTTCATCAGCACTTTCCCATGGATCAGGCTGCAACTGCTTCATTCCTAAAGATATACGCTGGGTATTTTTATTCATCTTTAGAATAATGACCTTTACAGTCTGCCCAATCTTAATTGCTTCTGTAGGATGATGTATACGATGCCACGAAATATCAGTAACATGCAATAAGCCATCAATACCACCAAGATCAACAAAGGCTCCATAATCAGTGATATTCTTGACAGCTCCCTCTATTATAGCCCCTTCTTCCAGCTTATTGATTGCCTCATCACGCTGTTCTGCCCTTGATTTCTCCAGAATACTTCTACGAGAAACAACCAGATTACCACGTTTACGATCAATTTTTAGGATCTGAAACTGGAGAGGTGTACGCATTAAATGATCAACATCACGTACAGGACGAACATCCAGCTGGCTCCCAGGCAAAAACGCTACTACGCTTGGACCAAGATCAACAGTGAAGCCTCCTCTGACACGACCAACTATCGTACCTTCTACACGTTCTCCTTTATGGTGAGCAACCTCAAGATCGCCCCACCGCTCTTCACGACGAGCTCTATCCCTTGAGAAAACAGCTCCAGAAACAGGATCATCAACTCTCTCAATATATACCATTACAAAGTCACTAACGTGAACCTTGCCATCCTCAGAATCAGGCTCAAACTCTCCTAAAGGAACTCGACCTTCAACCTTATACCCTATGTCAATTACAGCCTGCTTATTATCAAGGGAAACGACCTTTCCTCTAACAACGCTACCTTCTACTGGAATCTTATCTTCAGGGAACTCATTATCAAGAATAGCTTTAAATTCCTCTTCTAGTAACGCCGCGTCCAACGCTGCATCTGACATATTTACCTCTCGCATCCACTAAGATCACAGCACTATACCTGTGACTTCACCAATTCACGCAACTTCCTTATCCAACCCTGTCATACTCAGAATCTCCGCAACTACTTCATCCACTGTCATTACTCCAGTATCCAATACCACAGCTCCTTCAGGGATGACGAGCGGAGACAATTCTCGAGAGCTGTCATCCAGATCACGTGCACCTAACATTTCATAAACTTTTTTGAAGGAAATTTCCAGTTCTTTTTGCAAAAGTTGCATATAACGACGTTCTGCACGTATTTCATCGCTTGCCGTAAGAAATATCTTATAGTCTGATTCAGGGTAAACAACCGTCCCAATATCCCTACCATCCAATATAGATCCTCTTTTCCCTTCTGGAGCATGCTTTATCCAATTCCTCTGAACAGGCAGCAATGCATCACGCACAGCTCTAAACTTTGCAACCTTCGATGCCATATCAGATACAACTGGCAATCTAAGGTCGGTATCAATTTGCATATCTGGGTGAATATTCGCAGCTATTGAGGCAGCATATTCCTCTGAGCACTCCTTCTTACTCTCAAGAACACAAGCAGCCACAAGGCGATACAATATACCTGTATCTAGGTAACTTAGATTCAATAGCTCTGCTAACCTACAGGACACTGTCCCCTTACCAGAAGCAGCAGGCCCATCTACAGATATTACAATCACACACTACCTCTTTTTGCAATCAAATTACCCCCTAACTGAACAATATCTGAAATAAAACAAGGATAACTTGTATTAATGACCTCAGTTTCAGTTACCTCTACCTCCTTATGAGCCCCAAGCCCCAAACATAAGAACGACATAGCAACACGATGATCCATTGCAGAACTAATAGTTACCCCACCTTGTACTCCACAATTATCACCACCGTGAACAGTCATAATATCTTCTTGCTCGGTAACAGGCACACCACATGCCCGCAAACCATTTGATATTGTGGCTATCCTATCGGACTCCTTGGAGCGCAACTCACCTACCCCATGCATAACCGTATCTCCCTGTGAGAAAGCCGCTACAACAGATAATATAGGGTACTCATCTATCATTAAGGCTGCTCTGGAAGAGGGAACTATCACACCTCGCATATCAGGGGAATATCTTACTCTAATATCTGCCATCGGTTCCCCTGCTACATATTTTAGATTCTCCATGCTGAGATTAGCTCCCATTTCTATCAGAGTGGTGTATAAGCCAATCCTTGTCGGATTTACCCCAACATCAGTAATTAGTATATTAGAATCCCTGCAAATAAGTGCTGCAGCTATTAAGAATGACGCGGAAGAAAAATCACCTGGAATACTAAAATTCTTGCCTTGCATCCCAGACATACCATGAACAGAAATCTTTGTGCCACATCCATCATCCGCAGAGGATGAGCTCACTGTAGCACCAAAACCCTGCAACATCTTCTCAGTATGATCTCTGGTAACATTCCTCTCTACCACAGTAGTAACACCACGAATATTCAACCCTGCTAGTAGAATTGAAGACTTTACCTGTGCAGAATCCACAGGCATAATATAATCAAACGGTATGGGTACGGTTGCCCCTCTCACCGATAAAGGCAAACAATCACCTTCCGAAGCCATAAACACAGCTCCACTTCTCTCCAAAGGCGTAATAACTCTTTCCATAGGACGCTTTCTAAGAGAGCCATCACCCGTAAAAACACTGACAAAAGGATATGAACTGACCATTCCTATCAATAGTCTTGCTCCTGTACCTGCATTACCCATATCAAGAACATCTCGTGGTGGTAACAGCGACCCTATCCCATTTCCGTACACCTTCCAGGTTTTATCTTCTAAGCGCTCAATCCTTACTCCCATTGAAGTAAGGGCATAGTAAGTTTGTAATACATCCTCGCCTTCAAGCAGGTTATGAATATTTGATTCTCCTTCTGCAACTGATGCTATCATAAGCGCTCTATGCGATATAGACTTATCTGGTGCAGGAGAAACTTCTCCTAGTAACCTCTCACTATTCGAGCTTATTATACTGTTAGAAATACCATCCAGCATATATTTCCTTTCCTATCCGCAATATGCTATACAATATACTGAAATTTCTCAAGCTATATGTACGAAATAAAACATGTATATATATGAAATGTAGATTTATTATTGTCTGATACATATTTTATATAGTAGCATGGGTAGCATGTAGGAGCGGTGGCCGAGTGGTTTAAGGCGCACGCCTGGAACGCGTGTATACGGGAGACCGTATCGAGGGTTCGAATCCCTCCCTCTCCGCCATTAGAAACAGAAGAACTTTCCTATAGAAAGTTAGAGAACCCTGAAAGCACCAGAATTACTGGGATTTTTGAAGAAAATCTATTGACCGCGATACCTCAAAAGTTTGTTTTTATGTGTCCCTTTCTTCTCTATAAACACCAAATCCTATATAAAAATGCACATTGCTTTTGGTTTATAAAGTACGGAACTACCTTGATTTTTACCTCCGCACTTCGTTTCTTAAGGCACGGAGGGCTCTTAATCAGATAATGTAATTAATTTAATCTTATTTATGCTATTTATATCGTTTACAGCAAACATCGCCAGTGTACCAGAGGGCTACTGCAATATCACAGTTAGAAACAGCAATATTTGTATATACATGAGTATTGAAGAAGCTGGCAAAACCCAAATGATCTTCACATATTACGGGTGAATAAACACCTAAAGGCTCTGTGATTGTAAATTCCCCAATCTTTCCGTCATTTTTAATAATTTGATGCAAAATCTTCCCTGGCTTGCATCCATTCAAAACAGAACGGTCAACTTCGCTCATGTCCACTTCCAGCAGAAGTGCTTTTATTGCAGGAATAGAAATAGTTGTAATCTGAGAATTTATAGGTGTTCCAACCATTCTAACCTCTCTCTGCAAAGCATATCTTTTAGGCTTTCTGAAATAAAATTCCCTAATATCCGATTCTTGTGTAGCAGTTCTTCCATCGTTATATGAACATGAACAAAAATTGCTAAAATCTGAGAACTCAATATTTTGTGATAATAACTCTCTGAAACGCTTCGGGGTCTTTGATCATAACGCAAGATTTCTTGTCTTCTTCAAGAGCCCAGGATAAAGAATCCGACAGTAATAATCCAGTTGTGCAGTAAACCAAAACATCTGGCAGCTTTTGATTTGGAATATTAACTTTCAAACCTCTAATGTCTAAATTGCAATCAGAACTAAATTCGAAACTGGGGATATCAGGAGCACCTGCACCTTTGCCTGTATAGCTGTAATTACCTTCAAAATCATAAGTACCTTCACATTGATCATAAACTAAACTCTCCTCAGATGATCCATTTGCGAACTTTGACAGACAAGGTAAATGCACCTCTCCGTTCTCAAGCATAGATGCGGCGTATTTAGGCTTTAAAAATTTGAATAAAGGAATTTTTATGCCTTGACCTTCATATATATAACGAAAATGATCAATCAACACTTTTTTTCTTTAAACATAGTGCCAGCCCTACTTCAATTGTTTCCAATAGTAGGATATTTCCTCTAGGCTGTCCATTTATGTAGCAACAAATTTCCTAAGGCGCTAAAATTATTGAGTAATTTTGTTCCAACGATCTGTTTAAAATAGGAAAAGAAGAAAAACAGTGTGCAAATACCCCATTAACTTATAATGAAACTTGCTATACTCAAAGTGGGGTAGCCTCAAAAGCCCAGTAAATGCGAGCATCTTTACTAAGGGAAACCAATAGCTTAGCAATTGGCCAGTTCGCACATTGATTACAGACATTAAAAACACTCTTATAAATCTTTGATAGTAGGATAATGTTTTACTATATCTTCCTCGCTGGTGTAAGTTCTCCAATCCCAAGAAATTAATCCTACCTTTAAATTGATGAAGCAGAGGCAGAACGCCTATGAAAGCAGGATCAGGCATTGCTGAATTCTCTGTTTTCGATTGTTCATGTGCCACTCATTGTTCATGTGCCACTCATAGATATGACCAATTTGATATTCACTGTAAATTTAGGTGGTTAGACACCTTCAAAAAAGCTCAACCCTCCGCCCCAAAGTCAAACGAGAAGAATATATCCAGGTATCAACCCAAATAATGCGCTGGATATGGGCTGGTGGATGGAAGTTACGAGGGTTGGATAGACTACTTACTCTATCATTTGCAATCTGCCATATGATACCTATAAGTAATGTGTATATCAGCTAATAATAAAATCAATTGAAATATGCTCTGTTCAGAAGACGTAATCGGGGCGATAGTATATAGAGGAAATTATCTGGATTTATATAATCATAATAACAGGTTGCAAATGTGAGTCAGTTTATAAAATTAATAGATCTTGCTTTATTACAACGAGGATATGACTTACCAAAATATGAACTTAAACAAGGCAAGTATCCAGTTGTTTACTCAAATGGCATTAGAAATTACCACTCTGAATTCAAGTCCTATGGCCCTGGTGTCATTACAGGGCGTTCTGGAACTATAGGAAAAATAACATACGTAGAGAATAATTATTGGCCACATAATACAACATTATGGGTAGCTGATTTTAAAGGGAATCACCCAAGATATGTGTATTACATTATGCAATTCATTAATTTCCTGAAATACATCTCTGGTAGTGGGATTCCAATCCTAAGTAGGCATGATATTCATAAGGAGATTGTTTTTTGTCCTTCTTATAAAGAACAACAGGCAATAGCAGAAATACTAAACATATGGGACATGGCTATCAAAAAAACAGAGAGACTGATCTACGCCAAAGAGCGCAAGTTTGGCCACCTGGTGACTAAGCTATTAAATAAATCAGAGAGCCCAAAAAGGCAGCTCTCTGATTTTGTTACAGAAATTTCAGAGAGGAATCGTGATAATACTATGGAGCGTGTGTTGAGCATTACCAAACATAATAGATTTATATTACACGCAGACCAATTTAAACATCGTGTAGCAAGTGCTAATATGAAGAATTATAAAATCATTCAACACGGCCAGTATGCATACAACCCCTCAAGAATTAATATTGGCTCCATTGCACGATTAGATGATTGGAACAATGGTATTCTAAGTCCAATGTACACGGTATTCAAAATAGACGAGAAAAACATAAACAGCGATTACTTCTTACTCTGGCTTTCATCAAAAGAAGCAAAACAACGAATTGAAAAAGGTGCCCAGAGTAGTGTGCGTAAAATTCTTAGGATGAAAGAGTTAGGATCAATTCTAATTTGCCTTCCAGATCTATCAATTCAGCAAAAAATTGCGGAAGCCCTCAACACAACGAAACATGAGATTAACCTTCTGAAACGGCTTAAAGATAAATATTGCGCTCAGAAGCGTGGTCTGATGCAAAAATTGCTATCTGGCAAATGGCATATAAATCCTCTGAAAGTATATAATATGATAAAATAAGACATCTCATATATGTATATTGTACTGTAAGAATACGTATAGCTTATATCACAGTTGCATTTTCCCTTGCTTCCTACGCCTACAATACATAAAATAACTGACGGTTTCCTTGGTTATGTCGACATAATAAATTTTTTCATATAAGGTCATCATAATGGTTGGGAGTATCTGATACTAACGGATATCTGGTAAAATTAACCGATGCGTTATGAGGACGTATGACTAATAAATTTGACTTAACAGGCAAGACTATCTGGATTCCTGGATCAAGAGGAATGGTCAGCTCAGCCATTATACGTAGACTATCCGAAGAAAAGGCAAAGATTTTATCTACAACGCGTGATGATATCGATCTTCTGGATACCGCGCAGGTGTATGCCTTCTACGAAGCAATAAAACCTGATGTAGTAGTATTATCAGCAGCAAAAGTTGGTGGGATTTATGCAAATAATACATATCCTGTGGACTTTATTTCAGAAAATATACAAATTCAACAGAATGTAATTGTGGGTGCTCATAAAGCATCAGTGCAAAAACTTTTATTTTTAGGGTCTACCTGTATTTATCCCAGAGACTGCATTATCCCAATATCAGAGAACAGTCTCCTGACTGGAACTCTTGAACCTACAAATGAGTGGTATGCCATTGCAAAGATTGCTGGATTAAAACTTTGCCAAGCATATAGAATTCAATATGGATGTGACTTTATATCTGCAATACCTGCAAACTTATACGGACCAAATGATAATTTCCACCCTGAGCACAGTCATGTTCCGGCGGCTTTACTACAGCGTTTTCATGAAGCAAAGTTAAATCATCTGGATGACGTGACTGTTTGGGGATCTGGTAAATCCTACCGGGAATTCCTACATGTTGATGACCTAGCAGATGCGTGCATCTTTCTACTGCAAAACTACTCAGAAACTCAGTGTATAAATATTGGAACAGGAAGAGATATTACCATTTCAGATTTTGCTTACTTAATAAAAAATACTGTTGGATTTAAAGGTAACATTATATTTGATACCAACAGACCAGATGGAGCACCTAAACGATTGCTTGATATATCAAGAATGAAAGAAATTGGATGGATAAGTAGAATAGATTTAGAGGAAGGTCTAGAACAGTATTACAATTGGTATTTGGAAAATAATAATGCATAAGAAGACTGCTTTCATTACTGGTGTCACAGGGCAGGATGGATCATATTTAACAGAATTACTGCTTAAGAAAGGTTATGTAGTTCATGGGGTTAAACGCAGATCCTCCTCTTTTAACACACAACGTATCGACCATATTTACAAAGATGTAAATATTCATAAAAAAGATTTCTTTCTGCATTATGGCGATATGACAGATTCAACAAATTTAATTCATTTAATCCAGAAGATTAAACCTGACGAAATTTATAATCTTGCCGCCCAGAGTCATGTACATGTGAGTTTTGAAACCCCAAGTTATACTGCAAATGCTGATGCTCTGGGAACCTTACGCCTGCTTGAAGCAATCCGCATTCTTGGGATGGAAAAAAACTGTAAAATTTATCATGCATCAACATCGGAACTGTATGGGAAGGTACAGGAAACACCACAGACTGAGAACACACCTTTCTACCCACGAAGCCCTTATGCGGCTGCTAAGTTATATGCCTTCTGGATAGTAAAGAATTACCGTGAAGCCTATGATATGTTTGCAAGCAACGGAATTCTATTTAATCATGAAAGTCCTGTTAGAGGTGAAACATTCGTAACACGCAAGATCACTATGTCTGTTGCAAAAATAGCACATAATCTTGAAGACTGTTTGTACATTGGAAATCTTAACGCCAGGCGTGATTGGGGGCATGCAAAAGATTATGTTGAGGGAATGTGGCGCATTATGCAACACGATGAAGCAGATGACTTTGTACTAGCTACTGGTGAAGCATACTCAGTGCGTGAATTTATAGAACTTGCGTTCAATGAAGTAGGAATAAATATTGAATGGCAAGGTAACGGTACTGATGAATGTGGAGCTGATACCAGAACTGGGAATATTCTTGTGAAAGTGGATCCTCGATATTTCCGCCCTACAGAAGTTGACCTACTGTTAGGAGACTGCTCTAAAGCAAAGAAATTACTTGGATGGGAACATAAAACTTCTTTCCCTGAGCTTGTAAAAGAAATGGTTATGGAAGATATGAAGGTGATAAAACTTCAGATGTGAATACTATCAACACAACAACAAGAAAATAGGCTCTTCTTAGTGACTAATATGTTAGGGGGCAAGTATTTGTATTATGTACAAGGATTCTATCTAAATGATCTAAAATACAAAAGGTCATTCTTCAGATATCTTGTGCCTGATTAAGCAAAGTTGATGAACCTTAATTACTTCATGGAATTCTATACTTAATCAACTCTAATTTCTATCGTTATACTATCATCTATTTGAAACCTAGCCTCTTCAAAAGTAGGAGCGCGCATAGTAGGACGAATATTATTACTTACTCCCCAATCTTCAGTTGGCATCCCAAAATAATTCCTATAATTCTTCCCATTTGTATTTTCATCATGTAAAACAGCAACAGCATAACTACCTAGCTCAAGTTTATCAAACATACAAATCACACCGCCTGAAGAATCTGCATATTCTTGACGCTGCATCACCCATTTCCCAAGAAAATTATCAGGGGATGTATATACAGAACACAAAATCATACCTTCATTACTTGAAATATTACTAATATTAACTCTAAGCTGCGCTGCATGTACTTTGAATGCAAACAGCATTGTACAAAATACTCCCACAAGAATATTCTTAACCATGATGATCCTCCAATGATATAACGTATGACTTCACAAGCTGTCATATTATACCGATTTGCAGTGTAGCAGATCGATGCAAGCAACATACAACCCAAGAGCTATATATCACTGTGATACATTTTTAAACTGTTGAAATCAATACACTATAAAGACCTGATATTAATCATATGGCTTTATACTACCATACGGAATTGATGGAACAGAAAGTAGATCATGTGCATAGTCCTACATTAGATCATATTCTTATTTAGGCTCAGGAACTCCTTATATTTCTGCAACCCTAGTAGAGCTCTCAGGTAAAATCATTGATAAACTTACTTCCTCTTACTAGTACACAATAATACATAAATCACCTCAGGCTGCTCAAAAGTTCAGTAATCAAGCATAAGGTTCTATTGCTCTCGTAATTAAGGTATGTACAGCTATTGTAGTATTCCCTTAATGATATCAAACAGAATAGCTGGTCAGAAATATAAGTTACATCTCTAGTATATGTATCATTATAAATGAATGCTAGAATACATCGTTCAGATTATATATCATAATCATAGCATATGCCTGCTCTCAAGAGCTCTTTAGAAGAATAAATAAGCTTAGTTATTTTGATGTATATGGGAAAAAGCACCTTCCCCTATCAAACTTTTATCACACGCTCTTCCGATCCTGACCATATAATCAAGAATCCTACGATTCTAATATATTGCTGTTGAGTTTCTTTAGTATAGCATCAAGATCACAATTCATAATGTAATAACTAAAAATCATTCTGATCATCATTAAATATTTCGACTATATATTGCATGTCTTCAGGAAATCATGTAATGAACCATACCCATAACATGAAAATTTAAAATTACCATATATAGGTCTTAAACATTCCATTTCAAGATTCCTAATATCATAATTCTTGCCTACCTTCTGCAAATGTTGCTTGATACAATCCTCAGGCTCACGTTCAGATGGAGGATTCCGTTTTCAGTCTTCCATTGAACCTGTCTGCTATTGGTGTACGATGAGGATACAAATCATTTGCTTTCGCCGTACTATTTTTGATATTAGGTTTGCTAGTAATGTTACAAACTTCCTTCATATGCCTCCTGCATCTCCCCACGTCATAAATCCTTTATCACATGCTTTTGAAAGACATATATACCTTACATAGTAACTATTTCCTGGGCTCTCCTCCTTATGTGCTTATGGAGAGTAATCTTTTCCTCTCTCTTCTTCCTTGCTAGTTGTAGCTGTGATACATGCATATCGCTATAGAGACATATGACTATCTTTATTTCTCAACTTACAGGAGTGCCAATCCGATACTTGCGTACCTGCGGATTCCCAACATTACGCCCTATTCTATCCACTCAATTACCCCAAAATTAAAATACAATCTTTATTGTTAATATACGTAATAACATGCTGACCTTCCTATCAAAATACAAAATCCTGAAAAAACAGAAGATTAAGTTAAGTAGGTAGGTAGGTAGGTAGGTAGGTAGGTAGGTAGTATATTTAATATTATTCCACAACAATACTTCATAATAATACTAATCTAATCATATCTAAGATCTGATGCCTTCCCACGAAATATATAATAAGACAGCGATGTATAACCTAATAATACTGGCAATACTATCAAGGCACCAAATAACATTATATTCAGGGCATCTGTAGATGCAGCAGCCTCAATAATAGTCATTCGATCCGGAACAATATATGGGAAAAAACTATAAGCCAGCCCACAGAAACTTAACACATAAATACAAATTGTAATGACCAAAGGTAGCCAATTTAAACGATCTCCTGGTAATGGAACGCGCTTTAGAAAAATATATAACCATATTATTAAAGCGCTAGTTATTACAGGGATAGGAGATAAAAATAGAATTGCGGGAAAATGGAACCACTTATCATAGATACGCTCAGATATAAGCGGCGTTGCCAAGGATATTACGATCAACCCAATAACAGAATTCATAAGATGATACTGTGCCCACTTAACAGATTTGCCCTGTAAAGTTCCTTCACATTTCATAATAAGCCAGCATGCTCCGATAAGACAGTATGCAGAAGCAAGGACAACTGCAATAAGACATGAAAACATGACACCTGAAAATGAATTCTCAAACCCTATGATATAAGACCCAAGCATATAACCCTGAGCTAACGATGTAAGTAGTGATCCGTAAAAGAATTTGCTATTCCAACGCCATTTCTGCTGGAAAGGAACTTTAGCTCGAAAATCAAAAGCTACACCACGAAAAATTAAACCAAACAGCATAATCGCAACAGGTAGATAAAGATTAGTAAGAATAATGCCATGTGCCATAGGGAATGCAACCAGCAATAGTCCTACACCTAATATAAGCCACGTTTCATTTGCATCCCAGAACGGACCTATCGAAGCAATCATTAAATCCTTCTCATGAGAAGTAGCATTGTCAATTAGCATTCCTACCCCAAGATCATATCCATCTAATACAGCATAAATCAGAATAGAAAGTCCCATCAGGAATGCAAATGTGTATGGTAGCCAATTAACGAGAATATGTTCCATATTTAGTACCTTATTTATTCTATAGATGTTACAGCAGATGAATACCTTTCTCCAAGTAAAGGCGTTGACCTCTGTGGATCACGCTCACCACCATCACCAGCTTTTCCTGCTAGGTAGAATAAGCTGTAAATATACGAAAAAGTCAGAAATACATAAATGAATATATAAATCAGGAATGTTGATAAGACCATTCCACCACTAACAGAACCCAGAGCATCTCTGGTGGTAAGAACCCCATGAACCAACCATGGCTGACGACCTATCTCGGTTACATACCATCCTGCTATAGTAGCAATACACCCTGAAAAAGTCATGCCCACAAGGCCATACAGATAACGTACTGGAAGCTGCTTGCCACGAATAAGTAAAAATACCCCTACCCATGATACTATCAACATAAGTATGCCGATACCAACCATTATTCTAAAGCCAATAAATAAGGGAACAACAGGTGGATGTACTGCAAATTCATTTAGTCCCTTAATCTCACCATCAATTGTATGCGTGACGATAATACTTGCTAGATTAGGGATTTCAATAGAGAAATCATTTCTTCTCTTTTCTTCATTAGGGAATCCAAAGAGAACCAAAGGTGCTCCTTTTTTAGTTTCCCATGCTCCTTCCATTGCTGCAAGTTTTGCTGGTTGATACTCTTTCGTATTAATCCCATGTTCATGCCCTGCAAATATTTGTAGAGGAATTAAGATTGCAGAAAGTATCATTGCTGTTTTGAGTGCCTTTAATACTGCTATAGATTTATCTCCTTTTAATATTCTATAGGACGACAATCCTAATATCAGGAAAGAAGCTGTCAGACCAGATGCTAGCAACATATGAATCAAACGATAAGGCATAGATGGATTAAATATCACATCCCACCAGCTTGTAACATGTGCCTGTAATTGACCTGCTTCGTTTGCTATCATCTCAAAGCCTGCTGGTGTCTGCATCCAGCTATTTAAAACAAGAATCCAAAAAGCAGATAAAGTTGTTCCAAATGCAACCAAAACAGTTGCTGTTGTATGAACCCATCCAGGAACCTTACGAAATCCAAATAACATTATGCCTAAGAATGTAGCTTCCAGAAAAAAAGCTGTCAGCACCTCGTATGCTAGTAATGGCCCAGCAACATTTCCAACCGTTTCCATAAATACAGGCCAGTTTGTCCCAAACTGAAAAGACATTGTAACACCACTTACAACCCCTATTGCGAAACTAAGAGCAAATACTTTAGTAAAGAAGAAGTACGCCTGCATCCACGCTTCATTCCTTGTCATATTGTAGCGCAACTTGAAAAACAGCAACACCCACCCGAGTGCTATCGTTATTGACGGGAACATAATATGAAAAGTTACATTTGCAGCAAACTGGATACGAGACAATATGAATGGATCAGGTTCTACCATTTTCTCTACCTCTTTTATTTTGTTTCTTACCACCAGGCATAAGGGTTAGTTTATCCTTCATTTTATATAGGTTATACGCTCTTGCTCCCATATTTAAAAAATTTACTAACTGCTCTGTTTCCAATTTCTGTATATCCTCATACCATCCTGTTATCGTCTCTATAAGGTCATGCATTTCACGCATACGGTTATAGGAGTATTCTTTTTCCTCTTTGGACTCCATAATAATTGAGCGTAAAACGGAAAGAGTCGGGTCAATTTCCCTTTTCTTTCGTGCCTCTACCAAATTCCTAACAATCTCCCAAATATCATTGTGAGTCACATAGTAGTCTTTTCTATCATTCGGAATATGACGCAACATCAAAAGGTTCATTGACACCAGTTCCTTGATCCCCATAGCAACATTAGAACGTGAGAAACCCAATATTTCAACAATCTGATCTGCATTCAAAGGCTTCTCACTTAAATAAATCAATGCATAAATCTGCCCAACCGTCCGATTTATACCCCAACGAGACCCCATCTCTCCGAAGTGAAATACAAATTCATGTACCAACGGTGACAGATTCATACCTACTTTCCTTTCTGTAATTTCAGTATATACAGGAATCATACATAAGCAATGAAATTTCTTTTATAAGATACCAATATATATACTGACTAAAAGAATAATATTAAGTATGTATTGTGACACATGAGTATATATCATATAATAATTACATTATATTTGATATATACCAAAGGGAAATTATGAGTAATAACCTAACTATTACAAGAAATAACGCACATCAAAGCAAGTATTACTCTCCTGACACATGTGAAACTCTAGAGGAATTACAAGGATTATATCACGGAACCAGAACTGATTTACCAAATACGCATCATGATGACTATGAATATAAAGAGGCAAAATCCCTTTATAATACAGCAGTTAACAAATTAGATGCAATGTGGGAGCAAGCCACAGGCGGAAAACAAAAAACATTTATCAGCCTCCCTCTAACACATGAGCAAGCAGAGTCTTATAATATTCCTAATGATACCAAGTTGATTTATTGTGCTAGTGGGATGCACTCAGCAGTTTATACTTTCTTCACTTCTGCTTACATTAATTCAATATCATACGATGATGGTACATCTGAGTATATACAAAGAAATCCTGATATTAAGCAATATATGAAAGTACAAGTTGTTAGAAATATATCATATAATAACAGAGATAATGTATGTATGAATGAGAAAAGCAGAGAAATAGCCCTCTCTATACGACACAATAATATTATGAGAATATTATCTTATAACACAGGATGGTTTGATGCAGAATATGCTGGTGCTCCCGCATTAACCATAAATACACCTACGTTCGATTCCTTTTTATTTGAAGAGCGTATGGATATATTATATCAATTGGTAACAGGAATAGATTTTTTACACTCTCAAGGGTTAGAACATGGGGACTTACATACAAATAATTTCTTAATTAATAAATACGGTCGTGTAAGAATTATAGACTTTGGAGAAGCTACTCTTCTAAGTGAAAGTGACAATCCTCCTGATATATTAGATGGGATGTATATAACAAGAATTGCTATAGATAACGGATTATTAGAAGATACACCAGATGTTCCTTCCTATCATACAACACAAGAAATCCTCTTGCTAATTAAAAAGAAAAAAGCATCTTTAAATATTAGCAAGCATCACTAAGTTCCCATATCCTAGTATGAATGACTGATAACAGCCTAATGAATATTCAGTGCTTGACATATTTATGTATACGAATTATAAACACAAAATTAGCGTAGATTATGGTACAAAATTAGACAGAATTACATGGGGAGAATATCATGGCAAAGCTCACATTCCTTGGGCAATCTGTAGAAACTATTGGATCTTTCCCCAAAGTAGGAGATCAGGCGCCTGACTTTAAAATGGTTGACCAGAATCTTTCTGATATATCTCTTGAAAACTTTCTGGGTAATAAGGTAATTCTTAATATTGTGCCAAGCATAGACACAGATGTGTGCGCGAAACAATTAAAGCGCTTTAACCAAGAACTCTCATCCTTGCATAATGTTATTCTGCTTTTGGCTTCTATGGATTTACCTTTTGCACATAAACGTTTTTGTGAAGCGGAAGACATTAGGAATGCTACCACTTTATCTGACTATCGCTATCATTCACTTGAATCATATGGTGTAAAGCTAAAGGATGCACCTTTGAACGGTCTTTATGCTCGTTCTGTGCTTGTGCTGGACGAACAACATCGTATACTGCACTCAGAAATGGTTAGTGAAATTACTAATGAACCTGATTACAATGCAGCTTTACATGCCATTTCAAATTAGGGGCAACCTAATAATACGCATGCCTACTGCATGGTTATATACTACCATGCCCTAGGTCAACGCATACTCCCCGTAATATAAGGCTGATTTCATAAATTAGGTTATTCTATACTGCATTATTTACATCGGCACGATATAAAGTTTAGCAATTCTTACAGTGCAGCATGCTACTCAGAAATCCCTTAGGTATCCTCTGATATCTTTCTCATAGTATTGCATCAAATTAGATGCTAACACCATATGCACTTATTCTGTGTGATTATGTATTCCTAGGCATCTTGAAATCCTAGTTTGTTGCTTAGGAAATGTATATAATTATCAACTCATAATTTATAAATACATCCCACCTTTTAGGTAATCACAGTTGCAACCTCAGTATTTCACGTGATGAATATTCCATACTATAGAGCTACTATAAAAGAAAAAGATATGAATTTGTTATCTCTTGATGTTACCCTTGGAAATGCACGTTCCAAAATACAGTGTAAACATGATCTCATCTCTAATACTATCTTCCCATATGCAATTTACTAGTTAGATCCCAGAAATACTAATAATCATATTCTGCTTCCTTAGACTGATGATTCTTACATCCAATAACATCAAGAATGTTACAACTCCCTCCTTCCAGACCTGCCAACATTGGGTATATATATGAAATATAATCAGCCCTTATATTTAAGATACTATTGTTAAATTCTTCTTTTGCACAAAGGAGAATTTCTTCTGCGCGGGAAATAATAGACTTATCAGGTCTGCTTATAACTATATATATTGTTTCAAAGTAATCTATATACTTAGGAATATAACAAGTTAACACTTCATGAACCACTATATCTTCTTCTCTCTCTTTCAGAAAACTCTCATATGTTTCCCTATTCTCTTGATATATTTGACGATAACTTGAGGCTACATCCATACCCTCTGTATGCTGCTTTCCGTGTTTATTGCCTTGCTGTTGTCCTTGGCAAGACCCATTTTAATGATATCCATTGTTATATGAGATTGTACCCTCTCATCATGTAGAGTTGCGCCATCCGCAGTCATAGAAAGTGCTAAAGCATCTCCTCCGTCACATATACTACTTAGTACTAACGTCTTCAAAATAACCCTCCAATAAGAATATCAAAAAATAAAAAAAATTGTAGATTTTCCAGTATATATATATATATACTGGGAACGGATGATTATCTGCCCTACAAAAAGCTACTTTACTTTTTATATAACGTTGCATAATAACTAACAGTATTAATTAAGAACAGAGTATAATCGATTGCAATTGCCATGTACATGTTATGCTCTGAAAGTAACATTGTATTTTGTACATAATATAATCTAATTTCTCGCTGCTGACTGTAACAAGATTAGCTTAAACAGATTAGACTGCTCAAAAGTCATCACGCCTTAACCTATGCACAAAATGTGTGACTATAGAAGCGATGACAACATGCAGATTATTTAACTACCTATAAATAATCTGCTCTAACTATCCATATGTAGGATAATACGCCACATAAAAGCTATTTTCCATTACAGGAACGATTATTTACCAAGATATATAAACATATAAAAAATACTTGCTATTATCGCTACACTATATCAACAAAGTATTAATCATGCTCATTGATATTTATTGTGTAATTGATACAAGTATAAATTTATATTATATATATACAACAAGTAATAAATCTTATTATATTACTATAATAAGAGTTACTGAAACACCCTTGTATTCATGTAGGTTGCCATTTTACTTGACTATATAGCTGTATTCATGTATGGCTAACGATAATTAACCACGAAGACTATATTTATAATATCAATAAATAGTATTTATACACTTTATCAAGAGAGGTATCTTATGGTTTCAGCATACAATAAAAATTCTCGATATCTAGGGAATACCCCAACTAATAACTATGGTAATAAAGCCAGCAAACAGTTTAATAATTTAGTTACTAAACCTTCTAGTGTTGCAGAGCAACGAGTTCCTAGCGCACCTACATTAAGTGTGATTGACTCTCAATATCATCCCATACGATATGAGGACAATGCAGTATCTGGGAGGCGCAAGTCTGAGCTAGATATGCCCTACTTACGGTCTTCAGATTCAGCTCCGGAGGCTTCACACGCTCCACGAGGTGTTCAGCATCGTAATAACGCAACTGGGAATAAACAATATAAAAAGAGTAATGGCTTTCTTTCTTCTATATATCAATGCCTAACACATGAAAGTGACGATAAATATGAGCCATATAGACCTTATTATCCATCATTATGGAGTGATGAACCTCCACGCTGCAGAGCGGAAGTGCTGATTAGTGACAGTGCAATACCAGCCAATAACAAAGAAAAATCCATAGAATATGATAAAATAGTAAATGGGATTGACAAAAAAGACATCTCCAATGAGGAAGATGGTAACAAGCTCTTAATTGCTACATTAAGGCTTATACCTACACTTGGAATTCCTAAATCCAGATCATATAGTAGTAGCAGTAGTAG
>ENA-OREC01000029-OREC01000029.1-marine-metagenome-genome-assembly--contig:-NODE-29-length-33852-cov-13.746854_pt1 | contig 33852 bp, 18 predicted proteins | sample MGYA00248626_ERZ508543 | MGnify/ENA primary metagenome ERZ508543 (study PRJEB26211, sample SAMN05518279) | marine metagenome | isolation source: Puget Sound, Washington, USA | host: Bankia setacea...
CTCGTTATCATTCCTCAAAATTCACTTAGAACCCTCTCGTTATCATTCCTCAAAATTCACTTATAACACTCTCGTTATCATTCCTCAAAATTCACTTAGAACCCTCTCGTTATCATTTCTCAAAATTCACTTACAACCCTCTCGTTATCATTCCTCAAAATTCACTTAGAATACTCTCTTTTCTTTCCTCAAAATCCACTTAGAACCCTCTCGTTATCTTTCCTCAAAATCCACTTACAACCCTCTCGTTATCATTCCTCATCATTAACAAAGTAAGTAACAATAGGATATGCCAGGTGTGCTCTCTTACACCAATAAACTCAATGTCCTATCTACTCCTTTATATAGAAATCTCTCCCTATCATCTCTCAAAATGAACAACAGTAAATAACAATAGGGATATGTGCTCTCTTACAACAACTCACTGTACTCTCCAGACTCCATAAATCATCATTATCTCCAGGTAGGTAATACACTCACTGCATGCTTCATTAAAATATTTACTCACTGATGCCAGATTTTCTACAGGTCTCTAATTACTGGTAGCGGTAAACTTAACTAGGGGTGGCAGGGTCAGGCCGTAATGTGGATAATCTATAGCAATAAAGGCAGTGGGTAAAGTCTAAACATGACATTGAGATGATGACGGGCAAACTAGAAACATTACAGACCAGTCTCTCTTCTGCGAACCCATGTCTCCATCCCCCCCAAAAAACATCTTCCAAAAACTGCCATTTTACATCTTAATTCTTTGGTGTGTTCAAATCATCACAAAATAATGAAATCGAACCAAAAAGAACAAACTTAAAAGAAGGTGAAGAAGATGCTAGCAAAAAGATGAAGAAGTTCTACATAGTTGACAGTACAGATAATCTACCAGGACAGTGACTGCCTCTCCATTTAGGTGGTCAAGGCATTCTGCAGATACCATGCATGTCCAACAGCAATGTACACACAGGGTAGCTGTTTGATCTATGCCATCAATGCTGTTGATATTGGGCAGTTATGTTGTTTGTATCTGTCTTATAACCTCACCTTATGCTCTATGGCCACTGCCACACTTTGTTATGTTGACGAGTTTGTGTTATTTTGCATGTTCGCAGACTGAAGACCTATATAAAATGCCAGTATATTACCACCTCAGGATCCATGGCTGCACACTTAGGCTACCTTTGTTATAACGGTAAGTTTGTGGGATTCTGCTTGTTGGCATGACTTTGTATGTTTGCAGACTGTAGACCTATATAAAATGCCAGTATATCGCAGACAGTCGGTTCATTGATATGACCCTACCCGCCAGTCCAATGCTGACAGACAGACAAGCTGAGATGTGTATTTATGTTTGTCAAGAGAGGCATGGGAAACCAATAACAACTCTGCCTATCTGCCAGCGCCAATCTCAGAAAGCATGTTTCATTTACCGCACCAAAGCAAAAACACAAAAACGTCAAGATTGGACGAGCTGGAGAACAATACATAGTCAAAATTGTGGCTTAAAAATTCGCCAAAATGTTTTCAGATTCTGTATTTCCACCTTTGAACATATTCCTTACATTAGTGCCCTAGATTCAAAAGAACATGTTCATTAACATAACAGAATAAGAAACAACGAATACAATACAACAACACCAAATAATTACGACAACTTCATAGGAACCGAAAAAAATATCATGTTTTTGCTACGACCACCATTTTCCACATGCAATACAGACCGAAACCCACTCCAGGGGTTCAAAACATGATAATCAACCACATGTTGTGTTATGTTGTATTAAACATGCATCATTTCCATTTCCACACCTTTCTGGAGACAAATTATCATAATCATCTGGTTTACAGGAATAATTCATCTCTATACAACAACTATGTATATTCACCTCAGAACAAGGAACATGTGCCAACTCAGAAAATTCCCCAGCCCTGTTTGCCAGTGAGCCATCATGTTTTGAATAATCGCACATTATGAGAATTAAGACATACAATCATTACAAGAACTAAATCATAGCCAGGTTTTCCAAGATGCAAACTAGATTAGAGATTAAATTGTCAAAGTCATATTTTAGGAGATTGTTAATAGTTATAATATTAGATGTTGTATGTGATTTTCGTTGCTGTGAAACTTCTTGATTTTCGTAAATAATAAATAATTTCCAAGCATGTGTATTTTCAGACTCAAGTTTACAAGTATATGAACACATAGCAATATCTGTGTGCAAATACTGTTGTTTGTCTGTAGCTCTATCCAATAACATAACGACTACAATGCATCTCTGAATTACAGGGTTTCTCCAGAACTCTGTCAGACAATACAGATCTAATGAAGTAATTCTCCCATAATTAAGCTACTGTTTTCTAGTAGTTGATGCTAATCAAGATGGTTTATGTATCAGATGATACCCCTGACATACAAGATAAACACACAGATTACCTAGGTACAAGCCCTGATACACAACATGGTGCAGCTGGGGGGTGTAGGTCTGTCTTTTAGATGTTGGCGTTTTCATTGTCTAAAATATTGCATGCAGGCACAGCCAGAGGGACGCTTTTGCTTTTGCATTTGTAAAGTAACAGTAATTGTTCGCTGCATTCTTTTGGAAAATGTCGAGTATTATGGTATGATAGTGTAGCTAAATTATTCTTTCTTCAAAATACCATATAGTGCCCCATACAGTTAATGCCTTCACAGTATAGACCAATATTCCATTTAACTATGGCCGGGATAAACAAGTTGTAATGTACAATTGTATAATCTAAAACCAAACAGCCAAATGCTACATCCAAACTTTACATGGTGATTAGAAATTCCTCGCTTCTTTCAGTTAACATTTGGTGTTTCATGCCCTTCACCTCATGTAATTAACAATCAACATAACGACCTTTCTTTAATGAGAGCACCTTTGAAGTTTTGAAGATTGAACTTCCGTGTTATGAACTGCCTTCACTCAACACAGCACATTTACACACAGAAGTTTACTTTAAAGGATGCTATAACGTATGCAGTGATTATTTATGTTTCTGCACTGTTTGACTATGCTTTTCAGTAATTTTCATGTTTTTTACACTTTTCAAATGATCTTCATAGGCTATGTAACCAGTAACGGTATTGATGATTGAACTTTCTTCTTTGGACTAGGTAGGATAAGGGTAAATTGGTTCTACTGGTTAGTTATGAAAACGCATGTATTTGTAATCGAGCTTTAGTAATGGTGCTGATTTGGAAACCTTTTTTCTATTATCCAACAACACAAAGGATGAAAAATGTGACCCAGATGATTGTTATATTCTGCTAAACCAAATTTACATACATACAGAAACGGAAATGGTGATGGTGTTTCTTTTCCCACTCTCTCTCCCCAATCTTTCTCATTATAATTAAATGTAACAAGAAGTGAAAAGATTTGGTCAACATTAAACAACAATTTTCACACGAGTAACTAGAATAACAGAGAAAGTGTGTTTTTTACCCATCTGTTCCGTCGCTACAATGTCATGCAAGCAAGAGATGTGGACGTTTCTTTTTTAATGAAATATGTTTTTACAACTGACGGATCTGTTTAAAAATTCAAAATGACGACAAGAAGCTGACTCCCCGGCCAAACAAACGTGATGATAAACGAATAGAAACTCTCCCTCAAGGCTTGCTGTAACCATGACGGTGGGGGACCCTTTCTGTGTTGTTCAACTTCAAGTACTTTAAAAATAACATCTAGCCGTTTGTTGTCCAGTTGTTTTTTGTTTTTGTCGTATTTTGTGTGTGCTTTTTGCAACCTCTTTGTTTATGCTTGTCTCACATCCACAACTTTCACATGTAAACAGAAGAAATCCTAACTATGTGTGTCAAGTGAGAAGTTAGGTCAACCACCATCTTCACAAATGTTAGACGGAGGAAAATGACTTTGTCATAAGTTATTGCACTTTGTTCTAATTCATTCAGTATCCAAGTCATGGTTTCAATGGACAAGCTGTTTTCAAAATATGTAAAAATCTTTCTTTTCAGGCCTTACACAAATATCAGTGCACTTTGAAAAGATGGAAGAAATGTTACTATTTTCAATCTTTTTACATTTAAAATTTCTTTAACATTTGATTGGTCGAGATTGACACTTCTGACATGTCTAATGCATGTAGTAACCGCTGCATACACCACGGCAGTGACAGTGTCCCGCAAGAATGTCCAATGGCCCAAGCCCTCATTTGTCACTGTCAAACCGCCATAAATTAATTTTCGATTAGCAAGAGGTAAAATGGTAAAATATTTGAGCGAGGTCTGTCGACAGATTAGAGATGCGTTTGATGGATTGCAGTTTAAAGACGAATTGCTGTCATGGTCCTTTACGCCACCAACCCTCACAATTTCACCACACTCCTCCCCCTTTTCACAAAACCTTCCCCACCCACTCCCAATACCAGTCAGTTAAACTATCATCACTGGAACATCAAATCTCAGCATCCCATAACACCCTCCCCGTTCTTAGAACCTTCACATGTTGCAAATCTCACATGGCATGTGCACAAAGGTAACTCATAATGCTATAACTGGAACTTGTTGTCTAGCCCATGAAGTCAAATATAATACAGTCTATTCAACGGTTCAGTTTGTTTCAAGTCTGTTTTATTGACTTATATACCTTGAAAATGTATGAATATTAACTAAATCAAAGAAACATTGAACACATGAATAAAACAATGGACAATCAAATTCCATGATCTGAAGCTGAGAAAATGTGAACATTCCTAGTAAAACAGGAAAAGGAAATACTAATTTTTCAATTTTCATCCAATTTCTATTAAATGTTAAATATTCAATGCGCATTCTTCGAGACAATCATGTATTATTGATGAAAAGAGATCTTCATATACCAAACGAATAGAAACTCTCCCTCAAGGCTTGCTGTAACCATGACGGTGGGGGACCCTTTCTGTGTTGTTCAACTTCAAGTACTTTAAAAATAACATCTAGCCGTTTGTTGTCCAGTTGTTTTTTGTTTTTGTCGTATTTTGTGTGTGCTTTTTGCAACCTCTTTGTTTATGCTTGTCTCACATCCACAACTTTCACATGTAAACAGAAGAAATCCTAACTATGTGTGTCAAGTGAGAAGTTAGGTCAACCACCATCTTCACAAATGTTAGACGGAGGAAAATGACTTTGTCATAAGTTATTGCACTTTGTTCTAATTCATTCAGTATCCAAGTCATGGTTTCAATGGACAAGCTGTTTTCAAAATATGTAAAAATCTTTCTTTTCAGGCCTTACACAAATATCAGTGCACTTTGAAAAGATGGAAGAAATGTTACTATTTTCAATCTTTTTACATTTAAAATTTCTTTAACATTTGATTGGTCGAGATTGACACTTCTGACATGTCTAATGCATGTAGTAACCGCTGCATACACCACGGCAGTGACAGTGTCCCGCAAGAATGTCCAATGGCCCAAGCCCTCATTTGTCACTGTCAAACCGCCATAAATTAATTTTCGATTAGCAAGAGGTAAAATGGTAAAATATTTGAGCGAGGTCTGTCGACAGATTAGAGATGCGTTTGATGGATTGCAGTTTAAAGACGAATTGCTGTCATGGTCCTTTACGCCACCAACCCTCACAATTTCACCACACTCCTCCCCCTTTTCACAAAACCTTCCCCACCCACTCCCAATACCAGTCAGTTAAACTATCATCACTGGAACATCAAATCTCAGCATCCCATAACACCCTCCCCGTTCTTAGAACCTTCACATGTTGCAAATCTCACATGGCATGTGCACAAAGGTAACTCATAATGCTATAACTGGAACTTGTTGTCTAGCCCATGAAGTCAAATATAATACAGTCTATTCAACGGTTCAGTTTGTTTCAAGTCTGTTTTATTGACTTATATACCTTGAAAATGTATGAATATTAACTAAATCAAAGAAACATTGAACACATGAATAAAACAATGGACAATCAAATTCCATGATCTGAAGCTGAGAAAATGTGAACATTCCTAGTAAAACAGGAAAAGGAAATACTAATTTTTCAATTTTCATCCAAATATTCAATGCGCATTCTTCGAGACAATCATGTATTATTGATGAAAAGAGACTTGCATATACCAATCAAATACAGTGTTAATAATATTCAATTCAACACTCTTTTTGGAATGAAATGACCTATAAAAGAATTCATTTCCTTGACTAACAAACAAGTATAATTTGCAAACCTATAGTACACTAGTACAGCAGACGCCATAAGGATATTCAAAAGATGCTGAGTGACTGGTCAAAAATAAGATCCAGTCAAGCAAAATAAATGGAATTTCACAATATATAGGCAAGGAACAAAATAGTTTTTCCGACCAGTAAAAGTTGGCACAATCTGTTCGCCCTTCAATGTATTCGGGTACTGCAGGGAAGGGACTCAAAACATACCAAGTTGGACAGAATATCACACTAGAATTCCTCACTTTGTATACAAACGTTTCTATATTCTCGAGAAAAAAAAGCTTAAACATAGGTCAAAGACAAAGGATACTTTTAAGAAATCAAATCAAACGAATCAGTTACAAGCGTAGACCTAACAGACATGTTTCCCAGTTTATGTTCCAGATGTTGATCTCCTCTCGAGTAACAACATAAAAGACATGTCTAACACAAACAGCAGACGGAAAAATGGAAAAATGTCACTTGGAATTCCCGCCATTACTGTGAGCTGTTTGACTGAACCAAGTAACGCTAATTTGATAAGATAAACACAGACTTGGTAACAGACCTGGTAACACTAGGTACTGTAAGACACACAAACAATGATTACAATTTCCAACAATAACTGAAAAACTATCACAGTACTTATTGTATCATTGTCCATCTATCAATAAGTTAACATGTTCTCACTCCACTCTTTATTAAACACAACCAACACAACTGTACTAATCTTTTGTGATTTTGTAATATTTGAATTTGAATTAGTCCAGTCAACTTACACAACATGTATCTACTCAGTTGCCGGGTGAATAAGAGTCAGTTTAACGTTGTTGTAAAAGCCGTACAATGGACAAACATGCATCAACAAAGAAATATCTTATGATATAAAAGTTAAAGAGTTTTGCAGCATGTGGTTCTTGCAGTGTGTAAACCTTTAAGTAAAGTTTCAAAGAATTGACATCTTGACACACAGTTTAGGTTAGCATGCTTTGAAACGCTATAGGAGTAAAACCCAAAATGATCTAGTAAGTGTTAATAAGTGAAGCAGATAGAACTTTTATACGATCATTCTTAGATGATATAAAGGTACATCTGCAGTAAAAGCCAAAATAGTTTACATGTAAAGCAGATTTTTGACATAAATTTTCTATATATTTATGTACATCTGGGACTCATTTAATATATTGTAATGTGACATGTATTTGGGGCACAAACATGTGAGCAACAATATGTATGTACTGCTCTCTCAGGAATCTCAAGGGGGCAGAAAAAAGGGCCGTAAATCAGTTTTAAATGCTTGTTTTATTGGTCATAATAACTACACTCCATTAATTCCTAATTACTTTAATGGTAGCTTAGGAGTACACTAAGAAAAATGTGGAAATAACAGAAGCAAGATTTGACATTTTTTCTCTCTCTTGCTCTTTTGCATCCACGCTGTTTTTTACATGTCATTTCCAGCTGTTATAGTAATGCAGGAGAACTCATGAGAACTACAAATGCAAAGAATCTACATGAATTTTTTTATTTTGTTTGCATTTCCCGCGACGCACACAAGAATGCACGATATGTCATCATATGTTATATAGAATTAGAACAATTTTGCGACCAAGTCAAAAACCTCGAAATGACATCAGTTAAAACATGGCATCAACGGAGAGATCCTCTTCTACTTAGTACAAAACCCAACGACAGTTACGGTATGAAATTACAATAACAAAACCATAACGTAACAAATAAGTTTACGAGTCATGAACTTACTTTCACACATGTGATTGTATTCATTCAGTAAGTTACGTGCCAAGTTCCAGGACGAAAACCAAATCTGAGAACAGCATGAACCTATACTGATATATTTAGGTACAGAGGTAGAAGGTATATATGAAAAGTGCATGAATAGCTTGGGCGGGGCATTGCTTAATTCCTAAGAAAATCGTGAATAACTTATTGTCTATAAAGGTAACCATCGTCATTACAACAAACATCAACGTTCTCTTATCACTATCTTACGCCTGGGAAAATTTCATAACATCTGCGGATGGAACTCTAGATTTGCGAAAAATGAATGCAAAAATAACAAAACGTTAAAACATCATCACAAACATCGTCATTGATAAGTTTCAAATGTCAGCGTGCATACGTGTGCAATATAGAACTGCAATAATCATCATGATAACATTAAAGAGATAATCATAAAAGCCATGGTGAATCTTGAACAGTCTCTTAGCTGGCATCATAACTCTGAGAAAAACAACTGCTGGAATCAAACGAAAATAACAATTAAATGCGTGTTACTTAATTACCAGTTACACAGAATCCACATCTGTCTGGTTCCCTCCTCCCCCTCCTCACTTCCATTCTCTCTGTGTCACTCAGGTAGGTAACAATTACACAGAATCCACAGCTCTACGGTTCCCCTCTGATTCAGTTTTCTATTGTCACTGTCAAATTTGACCAATATATCTCCAAGCAGTCTCTAATTAGGCTATTTACGAAACATTACATACTTAACTAGATTTAATAACGATGTGGTTTCATTATTACAGACAAGAGTCAGCTCGTAACTTATTTCTGGTTTTCCGAACAAATTTACGATGAGCATAAATCTCGAGGCACGCTTAGGACATTGTTAGCTTACCTCAGCATGTAGATATAATAAATAAAAATGATATCCCTTATTATGCTATTTCGACCAATGGTTAAATAACTTTATACAAAAATACTTGTGTAATAGTACCAAAATGTTTAACCTCAAATCTGCCCTTCATACATGTATATAAAAGAAAGCCAAAATGAAAACGAAATGAAAATGAATCATTTGCAATCTTAAAAAGTCGATCAGCCGTGAAATTTTGATTTTATGACAAACCCCTCAAATTGTTTACGCTACACTTTTTGTTCATCTGACTTCTATGAAATCCAACGCCAGAGAGTTTTATTTCACGATTACATTCCAAGACAGTATATCTACCACATTGACCAAAAGGTTCATTAATTAAAGCCGTCAGCCACATACTAAGCAACATTTATTCAAGTGAAATATTAATTGTATTCTCCTAAAAATGTTCGTTCACCAAATTCACTGACTTCTTCACCTACAAGTTATTATTATTATGATTACCTTTCTATAAACAGTTCACCTGGAAGAAAAGGGGAATCAAATTGGATCCTCTTGTTTAACCGTATTTACCCTGGCCTGTTCTATACAACACGTGTAATTGATGTTATATGTTTGATGTTATATTTCAGACACTAACAAACTACCTGTTTTTAATAAATTTCAGAACTTCAGCAACTCCTACTATAAACAGTTGTTTTGTTTGAGATTTCGAATTGCTTTTATGTAGATTTTTTTCTTTTACTTTTTTTCTTCAGAGATGTTCATTTGGGACACAATAGAGGCAGCTTACTCAGGGTTTAGTTGTGAGAGTGGTAAAGTTCCTCTTTTAAGGAGGTTTCTGTGTTGTTTTTTCGGAAATCTTTCTCTTTTTTTTCCCCGATGGTTTTATTTTTGGGAGCTTTCTGTTTATCAAAGTTTCACTATACTATGACAGTTTGAGGGCCGGAGTTCATTTCACGCAATATATGGAAAAAAACAAAATCCTGTCAGAAAGCACACCATCTACAGTAAAGGAAAACCAGAAAACAAATAAGAGTGAACAAGATGGAACAAGATTGTGGAAAAGAACAACATTACATCATGAGTCAGAGACAATTCATGGAAATATAATTAGAAAATAATACACCCTCTGTAACTCTCTGTCTACTGAACATGAGAATAGAGGAATCCTGAGAGTTATGCCATGTTTTCAAAGCTTTTGGATGTTTCATATAAAAGACTGTGAAGTTCTAAATGCCAGCGACTGAGGAGAATCGGGTACATCTCATTCTGTCTTGCATGGACTAGTCTATTCATAAACTATTCATCAGATTTAAGGGTCACTACAAAGAATTACTTTATGTTCCCAAGCTTAAAGTATATTGTACTTCATTAATAAAGATTCTACAAAAGGCCACCTCAAAGAATAAAGAATGTTCGGGAGATTACGGAATATAATAACTTCAACACAATAAGGTCATATATCCCAGGCATCCAGATGGTGTTTTTATTGAAAGGCATCTTTATTCTCTCTTTTGATATGATGTACTTATTTGATATATGGTTCGCAGTAACAATGATTTATTGCATAGCAGAATTTATTACATATTGCCACTGAGCTATGTCGATGATGACGCTGCTTTTCGCTTCTTTTATTGCATTCCCATAAAGTTGGGTACAAAAATATATCAAACATGAATAACAAAACACAGTTTTTCCTGGGAACAGACTGATCTAGCATACTGGTACATGAAATTTTGGAAATATGGAAATAATATTATAAATCATTTTCTAAGCTTTGGTCTGTCTGGTGTTAGATAAACCAAAAACTAGCACAGTTCCTTAAAATGATCCTTGCCGTCTGCTGCAGTGAGAGCATGTTGGAAAAAGATAAAAATAAAATGTAACACATATTTACAACGACCCCTTGACCTTTGGTTACAATCTACGCCATTTTATAATATTTTATTTGTTTTTGATTGCGTCAATATGGTAAATAAACATTCTGATGCAGTGCTTAACTCTTAGTAGAATTGCAGAACTCAGCCATACCTCCAAGGCCTTACAAACTCAATGTGCAGTATGTGATAGTGACACTTTTACTGCGACTCTGCACACAAATGCACAAGACCGTTTATTTTTTGACATCACAAGATCGTAATCATACAAAAACAGCATTTTCACCCGACAAAAACATCTGTAACCACTCAAGTCTGCGATGCTTTGCCAAGAACGCCATACAATTTTTCACACACATTCACAAGCAATCCCTCGTTCCTCTGTCTCTCTCTCTGTTCCTCTGTCTCTCTGTCTCTCTCACTCTCTCTCCATCCTCAGTAATTCACCCTCTTATGTAATTATATATAGTTTGTAAGGAGCTTCTATGTAATGATTATGTATAGTATATAACACACATTTTTTTCTCTTACAAGTGAGGAGAATATAAAAAATGATCTGTCTTGAATACTGTAGTATCTGACGGAGATGAGTTGTTTATATCATAGATAATTAACTGTTTGGTAGATGTTGTATAAACTAATGTTTTGTTGTGAGTTTTTTGGGGTTCACATCAAAGCTTGCTTAATACTATCAGCAAAATGAAGCGACCTTAAAAAAAGCATAGCAAACTATAGCAAAATCAAAAGACTTAAAACAAAATATCTAAAGCCAGTTAAACAACTAAAGTATTGTTTTAAATCTGTTAAATGTGTATGTGTTCATAAAGATGTAGTTTTCAAGAACATTTTAACAAACTCAAACCGTTACACAGGCAATTTTTTTAAGACTACATGTATATACACAAATATCAGTCATGTCCCAGCTGACCAACAGTTTTATGTGAGTGAATCTTGCTCAAATGTTTTCCTGAAGGGAACCTGAGTGCTTTTGAATGAGAATAAACTTTTCCACCGCAAAGAAACAAAACAACTGAATGAATAAACTAAGACTTCACGCAGCGAGACTTAATCCTAACAAAGTTCTTCTCATCGCTCTTTTCACAGCTTTGCACAGATAGAAAACATTTAATACTCAAAACGGCAATTAATAATAAATGCTATATCATTCTCCACGCAGCTTAAAAAGAAGCATCAACGGATTCCGTGATCGACAATCAACCAAATTTTTAATGAGGGTTTTAAGCTTCGAGGGTGATATAATGGTAAATACTCTATCACGCTCTGTTTGCCCCTTTTAATATTATAATCCAAACAATAAAAAAGTCTTAATGGAAGAAATGGGGTAAACGGCTAAATCTCCAAATGTTTGCATGTTGTATTCCTGACTCATCAAAGACCCACCGAACAATGTTTGTACTCTTGTAAAAAATATAATCATCAATCAATCAGGGGTTTATTCTTGGTGGGGGAATATTATTATCTCACTTCACACTTGTATGCCAGTAATAAATCTGAATAGCTACTGAATCCGTGAGCAAACTTATCGCATAATTTCAGCAAACTTGTGCACAATTCGAACAAGTGAGAGTAAACACAAACTTTTATAGGAACATGTCCCAAAGTGTGAGATGATGGTATCCAGAAACTGGCGGGATTAATTAGTGGTTAATTAAAAAAAGCTTAGATCCACCCTATGTCCACACATAAATTAGTGAACATCTTTAAAAAAAACTCGAAAATTTACTTTAAAAATGTTTCCATACAATTCCACTTTTTAACTTTATCTCAAGCACTTTTACTAATCTCAAATAATTATAGTACAGTGAAAAGTACAGGGTCGTTAATATATACTTATTTTGCACTTTTGAACAAATCGATGAATCAGCCAAGATTTTCAATTATTTTATTTGAGAAAACTATCCTATTCATGCAGGAAGAATAAAACAGACTGGGACACATATTCTTGGGTTTTCGCTCCTTATATAAGTACTCTATAAGTATTGCCAGAAACCCCTGTTGAAACACTCACTTTCCACTCTCACTTTCCACGCTCACTTTCCACGCTCACTATCCACGCTCACTTTCCACGCTCACTTTCCACGCTCACTTTCCACGCTCACTTTCCACGCTCACTTTCCACGCTCACTATCCACGCTCACTTTCCACGCTCACTTTCCACGCTCACTTTATTGAAACTCTATTACACTGAATACCCATTGCTCCATGCTACAAAGAATGTACTTTTAAACAGTGCTTAAATAATGGATGTGTAACAATAGTTGAATAGTTCAGAGGGGTTGGGAGCATGTTGTAACTAAATGCTCATGAAGAAAGACCCAGATAGATGAATTTTTGGTTCAATCTTTTGATTTAAAGATAAAGGGCTTTGCATTAAATCTTGGTAATTTCTTTTTGGTTAGGTTTGTTTAATCTGGCGTGGAGTCCTTATATATCTAACTAAACCATCAATAAATAGGCCAATTAGAAACCACTTTACACATCAGTCCCGTGTTTAAACAACAACGGAGACTGCCAACACCTGTTACGAAATATCCAAATATCCGCAATCTCCAAAATTTCCAAGGCCTTAGTTACAAAAACAAAAAAATACTTTGTTACGGAAGTAGGACCATTAAATTTAAAAAAAAAATTTTTAAATCGACCAAAATATTATAAACTATTGTTCATCAAGTATGTTGTAACTATGATCGTAAATTCTGTACTACCCAAACTCATATAAATCAAACAGAGAATGCAAGAGAGTTTTATCAGCTTCTATATTCCAAAGCACTTAAACCCATGTCATGCTCAACCCCTTGAATTTTGTTTTCAACGAGTGTGACACATAGTTGTAAGCTTTTTAGGGATCATATAACTAAGCTTCTGAGATGGTTATATACAGCCTACAATATATAGTTTTTTATTAAATGAGCGTTTTGTTCTGCAGATAGCTTCGAGTTTAGTCATAAATAACCCCAATCGAGCAACGAATATTTGTTTACACATGCAGGGTCTTTCTCTACTACCCCTCCTATTTACCAAAACTTCAACACCTGATGCTACACTCTCAAGTAACAAGAGAAATCACAAGTTTTCATGTTTTGCAAGTTCAAAGGGGCAAAGGAGGTGAAAAGGGTGTCCACCAACATCACCAATTGGAAGAAATTTTAAATCAACATCTCGCCAACAACAGAAGGACCTTATTTGAAAATTGGAACCAAAGTACCATTCTGACAGCCACAACACAATCAAACATCAAGCGTATGGTGTCACCTTTGAGACCACCCTTGTCAAACATATTTTATACTATAGAGGGGCGAGGGGGAAAACTGAGCTATCTGAGTCTTTAAGGTAAGAGAACTTTGGACCATCTTGCGCACATACAATATATAGACTTAATACACATATATACACACCTGAGTCAATATCGAAGGCTGCGACCTGTAACACACTGGTTCCTATAGTAACATTCTCGTACACAGCAGCGTCGTATGTCCCGTGTTCAAATAAGGGTGTGTTGTCATTAACGTCCTTGACATTGAAGTAAACAAGGACGGAGCTGGTCTTGGGTTCTATTCCGGCATCTGTGGCACTGACGACAAGGGTGTAGAGTTGGTTCTGAAATAGATAGTAATAAAACCATGGTAACAATAAAGTAGAAAAATACCCATGGTAACAACAGAAGTAGCAAAGGATCATTCAGTGGTAGCCCTTTAGGAATGAATTAAGGACTCGGGGGCTGTTTCATTTAAGAGTCCTAGGACTGATTTCTCACCTAGGTTTGATAACTGACTAACAGTAGAACAGTATACAGTACCTAGGTTGGTATGATTGATACACCTTGGATTATTGTGGTTTATTGAAGTTTCAGTTGTCGTCTGCTTTTTTCCCACAATTTTGTCACAATGCATTTTAGAACGTTTTTAAAGCACACATATTTAGGACAGAAAGTTGACGTCTGCAGTGGAGATAATTTATATTCGTAAGGCACTTTTTTTCATTAATTTTGTTGAACACACTGTGCAAGAAACAAAATGCTAACCCGTATGTAAGTTTGAAGTATTGGACATTAATTTATAAATTATGACGGAATCCAAGTGCTCCTCAAAATATATTCTTGTTTAGGCAAATTAAATGACAATATTTTTATTTAAAACATTGTGCTTATGAAATATATGAATAAATGAATTCACGATTGTCATTGTAAACAAGTCAATACAATACTTAACCAATACACACTCTCTTGTCGACCTAAAGGTTTGGTTTGTCACCTGTGCAATTCAAAAAGAGTTTCGAAGGTGCAGGTAATTCTTTTCATAATTCTTCAAAAGAGTAGCTGACAACATCACCAGTGCTTATTTGTATTGTTACTAATTTAGGGCATCATACATCTTACATATACGTCAACAAGACAACAGTATCGACGACAATATGGTACACATTTAGACAGCTCTGCCCTTCATTAATATTTCATACAAATCAAAGTGCAGTGAAATGTCTAGTCAGCGGAAAGTAAAATTTTGGTAACTTTAAATGTCATGTGTTTATTTTGAAGTATCATTTACATTGCACCGTCTATGCTATCGAGCTGCACTTGAAAGCATAGTATTACCTGTACCTGTTGGAATTTTGCATCTTTTCAAGACTGTATGTTTTTTCTTTCCATATAAAAAAAAAAGCGATTGAAATTTAACCCATAACCTTTGCTCCATGTTCCAAAGAAACAGGCAAAAGAAAAAAATATGGCACTATTATTATCGTTATTAAGCTTGACAAGTTGTACAGAATAAGGAGCACCAACTACGGACGATTATGATTTTATTACATACAAAGCCGTATTACTGTAATAGCAGCTTTGTACAATAGGCTAATTGAAAATTCAATACTCTAATTCACTATTACCAATGCAAAGATGTCATTAGAAAATGCTCATGTCAGATTGAACAATTTTCTCTTCAAGCGAGAACCTTGCAGATGGGGGGGCCTCAATCATGCAAATAGAAAAACGTTGACGATAAAACTGGCAAATACCTCCCAGCATACGACCCTAGATATCGTGGGGATTAGTTTCGCGATGAATGTAAGATTATAATTATATATGCTAGGACTGCGGTTTTCAAATGATTTCTGTGTACGACTTCTTTATTATCGGAACGATTTTGAAGATAGAATGCATGTCAGGATACGTTCATTTAATATCTGAATCATATACATTGTGAGCTATATAATATTCACTAACCAAAGATCGTAAGAGTATCCGTGTGTCAGTAGCAAACTCGCAAGTTCACTTGTTTTCAATGAATTAAATGAAAGCACAGTTTAAACGTTTTAGTATAGTTATAACATTGTTACATTTAAAGAATTGTATATAATTGCATCACTGATGAATGGTATTAAGATGTTAATGACAAAATGTTAACTACTAAATTTAAATGAAGTTTTAAAACGTGTCACTTTATAATATCATTCACAAATAAATAAATGCATTTTCTTAAATTTCACTAAGTAAAATAGACAAAAACAATGATTCACCCTAAATATACAACTATTTTAATGTAAACCATGTTCCTAACACTTGATTAACTTAAAACAATTAAGGGGCTTGAAATAAACAGATTATAATGCAAAAAAACAACTAACCATGGGTGTGAACATTACAATGAAAATGAGAAAAACGCAGCTGGATCCCCAAAAAATAAAAGTAAACTAAGTGAAATGATAAAGAATATGTCTAGAGAACTGTCATCATGCAGTCACGATAATTTTCCAAACAAAGACGGTAAGATTTGGAAGGTTCTGACAGTATGTAAACATTCATTATGACAGTCTTATGAACTCACTCGCTATAGACATCAACTTTCTGTCCTTAAATATGTGTGCTGTAAAAACGGTCTAAAATGCATTGTGATAAAATTGTGGGAAAAAAGCAGACGGCAACTGAAACTGCAATAAATGGATTGTGATGCAGCGGAAAACAAAACGAAGCAAAACAAGACCAAAAAATATCTGAATGCATTGTGAATGGGGCGAGAGAAAGCGTAACATGCTAAGATTACTTAAGGAGTTCATTAATTCCAACCCAAAATAGAGGGAAATATGAATGAACAGATAAAACAGCAAATAGAATGCATGAAAACGCTGATTTATCTTGACAAAAGTCAAATGTAATCTTCAATAGACAGTTTTGCAAGACATATGTTGCCTTTTGTCTAGCTTAAACAAACAAGGTATGAAGACAGTTGTTCAAAACAATTTTCAAGGAATTATGCCATCAAAAGGGAAAATTACTTGAATGGGACAAAAGTTAGATAATGTTGATTTTAGTTGAATTTGTCAAACAAAACTGTAAAAAGCACGTCCATTTGTGATGATAAGCAGTGATGATGAGGCATTGTTTTTAAGGTAAATAAACAAATAAGAGATCCAGATCGTCAAACATCAAAACACGAAATCCAAAGTGAATTGTCTATTTTTGACAACAGTAAACAAATAGAATCTTACTTATAGAACATCAAAGTGATATTTTTTTTAATTCAGGTCGTTATTTTATCTAAGGCGTTGAAAGTTTTGCACGTTTTATCTCTTCGTGCATAATTGTTTACAAAGAAATACTCTCTAGCTATGAAAAAGAGAAAAGTCCCTCAGTTTTGCAGAAATCTAGATGAAAGGAAGCTTTTATTCCTCCATCTACATCTTCTATGATACACGTTGATATAGATAAGTGATGATTTCAGAGGTATGTTACTAACCATCCATTATTTACTTTGCTTTGCATAAAAAAATGTCTCTAAAAAATCACAAGACTAGAATTAAAGATTTGAAGATTGCTTTTTTGGGGTTGATTTCATTCATTCCTGTTCTTTTATAGACATACACTCAACATCTAACTCAGTTCACAAAATTCTGACAGAAAGTTCAATTAAGTTCTGAAGCAGATTTGATCATTTCAATGACATTTTGAAAAATTATGAATTCTAACAACAAATAACTATAACAATTAAATATCCAATTGTTTCAGCTTACAATTTCATGATTTCAATGTACAAGACTTTTTTTAAAATTAAAGAATCCTGACAAAATAATCATCGAACAAAATTAAAAAATATATAATAGCTTATGATAGTCTCTGGCCATGTCATATACTACTGGTAAATGAGATTTCATGACAGAAAGGTTGTGGCCAAAGAATTTCAGTCACGTCATAATCATCATTTAATTCTCGTTAGAAACCTATCCAGGTGATAAAATAACTTTTAAGTGGTCACCTCTTCACGCCTGTATGTGTAGTAAAGAATCTCATAATTGTCCAAAACTGACGGGCGCATGATTACCGCATTATGTTGTACGTGAACTAAAGTGTTTAGTAATGATATCAATGGTTTCCTAATATGCTTCTTACCATGTTATTGTATTATAAGTACAAAAGATTGGTGTTACAGTAAAAGAAATCAGCCAATTTAGTAAGAGAAATGAGCCAAAGTGAGATAAATAACTCAAAGTAAAAGAAAATACCCTTGGAAAATGAATTTACCCAAAGTTATAAAACATATTGAAAGTAGAAGAAATTACCAAAAGGGAGGGGTCCAGTTAAGAGGAGTTTCTTCGTACTAGCATAATGCAAGTAGCTAGTAGGAATTTTCCAAAACATGTGCATAAAGTCTACAAATGTACAACGAATATGGTTGTTAAGATCTCGAGTCACATCGGTAGTTGGTGTGTTTTTTTCAGCCCTACAGACCAAAGGTAAATGAAAGTAGTGCACATGTTTCTCGAGGGCCATCATAAATACATGTAAAACGTTCCACACTAGATTTTTCGGCCATTTTCCTTTTTTGTGTAGCCATTTATATCAAAGACAAAAACTACGTGGATAAATCACTTTAATTGCTGGTTTCCCCATGAGGTTTTTTTCACTGTTTTGTTCTTTACAGACTTGAGACCATGTAGAAGCTTTCTGAATCAATAGGGTGCAACCTTTAAGCAAGAATACTCCATTATCATACAAAGTCTTTTCCTAACTGTAGCCACTTATAATTAACATTAGTCCCTGATTGCAAAAGCTATAGTGAAATTTTATGCAAAACTTAGGACAGATAAATGCATTATTATGTAAATGAGTCGCAAACGAAACAACAGGGCATTATTGTAAGAGCTAGAAATTATTTGTATCTGCCCGTTGAAGTGGAAAGCAAGCATCGTGTAAAGTAATAATGAAAGGTCATCGGTCCGTGTGTAGTGTTTAAAATGCAGAGAAGAAAGATGAATTTAAGAATTAGTCTTGCCATGCCTAGATACTAAATGGTGCAACCTTGTGTTAAATTTAAGAACTTTAAAACGTACACAACAGTGAGAAAGAAGTGTTTAAATTCTTTTGACACTGTGTAAAGTATTTTGAGGGATAAAAGCGAAAACATTCTAAGTGCTATTGAATAAAATAGCAGATAGAACCATTTCGCGTTTACCCCCCATCAAATTACACCTATAGTTTGCCACATTCTTTAAACTGCTGATCAAAATACCAAAGCAGCTTAAAACTACTATAACAAAAGATTCCTTTACACCACCCTCGGTAATTTAAAAACCTATATATTTCACAAAGCGTCTGAAAAATCTACAAAACAAAAACACCAAAATACGCTAGAGAATGCACTGTCAGGGATAAATTGTATTACGGGAAAAAAGAAGAAAAAAAGATCAGCATAGTTTTGACAAAAGAAGGAATAGAAAGAGCCATTATTTAACACTTGAAATCTTTCTTTACCTTAATTAACACCCTACCCACCCCTTTTACAACACTCTCCCCTCCCTATGTGTTATCAGATGAAAATCTTTTAAAAACTAAACAAAAATTGCATGAAAACTTTTCAACGGGATAATTGAGCATATTGTTTTCATTACAATTAGGTCAGCTAAAAATAGAACAGACTTAATTTATAATGTTATTGATGTTTGTCTTCACATGTAAACAGTTTTTTCCATTTGTTGTATTTAAGTGCTTCCATAAAAGGCAGAAATTAAATGATATATAAGGACTTATATTAGTGTTAATAGACCTATATGTATACATTTGTTCATTCCTTTTTTACTGCATTAGTAAACCTTGAAATGTTCTTTCCTTTTATAATGCCGTTGTCAAGGTAATAATATAAAGAATTGTTTTTCAGGGTTGTTTTCATATTCACTGCATGTGAGTATCTTTTTGAGTGACCCTATTTCTTAAAACTACACAATTAGGTGTGTATATGCCTGTGTTATAAGTTAGCTTTATATTCTATCCAATTCTGATAAGACCAAGGATTTTTTTCTTCAGATTTTACCAAAAGCAAATAATTTAAGACAAAGGTCAATCTTTAAAAGAGCGTAAAGGCTGTTTCATTGATAAAACATAACAAATCATCTTCAAACAATGTTAACGCAGTGAATTTAATGGTTTAAAAAAACAGTTGTTAATTCATGTTTGAAAGGAAATCTAAATGGAAAATGTGTCAAAAAAACAAGAAATGCAATTGAGGTGCAGTTGGTAATGTGAAATATTGAAGAAGAAAATAAGCGGGGGGAAAAAGAAATTGCACATGCTTGACAATTATTATAAATGGTAATTTGCTTTCAATGTAAAAAGTGAGCAGCCAATAAAGGTAAGAATTTCATCATTACTTAAACTGTAATAATAATAATCTGATTGAACTGCGCATTCCTTCAACGTGACTCAGTTGTGACACCAGATTCAAGTATCTAAATTTCTCGATCAAACAATCACTGCGAGAGTTTATAGAATGGTATTTTTTTTATTAAACCACAAAAATTGACACAACCCTTCAGTCACTGCACCGGCATTACTTGTCAGATTTTTCATACTTTTAAACAGCGTTTTAATTAACTAAATCCCCTATGTACACAAAACTAGTGACATTCTCAAACTTTTCTTAAAACTTTATTTTTCTCAAAACATTCATACTTATATCATATTTCTACTATACAGTAAATTTTTGGGGGAAATTTAGATTACAATTGCAATGTTTATTTAACACTGGCATGAAAAGATGTCAACGATTTATCTTCCCCAACTGAGAGGTTTCCTATTTCATAAAGTTATCACCATTCTAGGGTCCTAAGCTTGATTCATGTTGTATACTCGATTTTTAAATTATAGTCATAACATACAAACATTTTTAATTTTTTTTGAACATTTCACTTTAACACTCGCCTGCCACCTACTAGGACACTGTCACTTTAGGCAAACATTGTGAGTTGATGCCGTTATCTATAATATCGAAATAAATAAAATATGAATCAAACTACTATTAAAACTGTCAGTTACTCAAGCCGGTTGAAGCACCGTTCTTTCATACAGCTTTTATTAACAGACCCTCGTTTTAGCCTTATTTCAATAATCTTTACCTACATCGAAATGTAAACATAACCCGAAATGACTCGTCCATTTATGTGTACAGTATCAAATAACAAAAAAAGGTATCTTTATATCTATCTGGAGAAATCAGTTTATCAAATATTAGACCAGTATATTATTCATTAAGTAACCTAATCTAACTTCTAAATCTAAAAGCCCACGTTTACCTATAACTTGGAGGTTCATTTCATATCTGATTTAATAATCTAATGGCTATTAAAAACGTTTTTGGGAGCTATAGCGTTGTTTTGTCAAGCCGAAAAAAGCATCCATCAAGGGTTATTAATAGCAAAATGGCAGCAATTTAGGTCCTATATCGCCCTTTGCTTTAAAATCTCGACAACAATAATTTAACAGTTTAAGATGAATTTATCCGTAAATCTTAACAATTAATTGGCCTACCTCTTCAAAATCAAGGACCCTGCGAAGAGTGAAGGTCCCTTTGATGGGGTCAAGGTCGAAGGTATCGTTGCCCCATCCTGAGGTCATTCCATAGGTGACGCGTCCGTTCATATCCAAATCGGGATCATGAGCAGTAATAGTCCCGACTGTAGTTCCGATCGCAGTATCCTCGTCAATGTCGAAGGAATAGAACGGGGTGGTGAACTGAGGAGCATTGTCATTGACATCGAGGAGATTGATACGCACTAAGCAATAGGAGGACTGTTTGCCATCGGTGGCTGTGATATTGAGTGTATACTGTGGAGTTGTCTCTCGATCTAGTGGACCAGTTGTTACAATGGACCCTGCAACAAAAAACACATCATCTAAGTACCACACTTTCCCTCATTATTCTTATTCCGTTTTGAAAAAGAATTTTTAACGAGGGAGCTTATTTAAGTCATTCTTCCATAAGGCCCTCAATTTATTTTAGTTTGATTGTGAAATCACGCTTGAATGCGTTAATGGAACCACCCAATACTTAAAGCAATAAGGGTTACGTTTCTTGCTCAAGGAAGACGCTCCAAACATTAAGAATTTGATTTTGTTCCAGCCTCAACACAACCTGGAAATTGTCATCATTCTGAGTCAAAGCGATTTTACAGAATTATCTCCCTTGATATTGTTCAAACCAGGATTATCCTCCTTCATGCACATCCTTAGATCATATACTACAACTATGTAAAGTTTCATCAGTATTGGTTCATCTGTTTAGGAGTAAGTTGGGCTAATGGGAAATATGTACAGACTGACGGACGGACAGTTTTATTTGAGGGAGATATAGTAATCATAAGTTCTTTACTACTTACTGTCTGCTTTGATCTTCAGGTTTGTATCTGTTGGATTTTCAATGGTGAGAGACAACCCTCCAACCTCGTCGTTATCGTACACAGGCAAAGTTGTAATAACGAAGCCATTATGTACATTCTCGTCGACATTCACTTCGTAAAAACTCTTGGAGAATTGTGGCGGGGTATCATTCACATCTTGAACTGTTACTGTGGCCTGAAAACACACAAGAATCGTCATAGTAACAGTTGTCATAGTAACAAAAGAGCTACTAAAATAAATGATGTTTGTGTTCAAAATAAGAAAGATATCTAGCAAAGCATGGTTACTGACAAGAACATTAATGATACAATTTGTCAATGTTAGTATGCACTCTAAACCGTCAACATATCTAATTGTGTATTTGGCATTATGTTTCTAATTCAATAGAAATGATTTTTTGGTCAACTCTGTAAATATCATGCTGTGTTGATGTTCTTGTAACCTATTCTGATCCTAATTGTGACTCCTGTACGTATTTAACTACCCTCTGCATTAGCAAAACATTACCATACACACATTCTATAACCGATAACATGACCATAAACATATATTGTCAACACCATTATGTGGCCTTTTGACTCAGGGTGCTTGGACTGGTTAACAATTCACTCCATTGTAAGGGGCTATAAATTTCAACCTTTATTGAATAATTATTCCATCAAGGATAACAAATGGTCAATCAGGTGCGATAGGCCGGTACCTGTTAATGGCTATATCAATGATTAAATACTTTTTTTCAAGAATGCCTTTTCAACACATTGTGATCGGTGTATTAAGTGTCCAGTGTTAACTTTTACAGAACCCTTCAAGCGTGGAATCCTGAACAAAAAAAATCAATTATCAGTAAACCACAAACTGTTTTACCCCCATTTCAGGTCTATTATGTTACCGAACAAAAGTATCAAGTTTTTTAACCTATAATGTTGTTGCTTGTTCTTCCTGAAGCAACTAGATCAATTGTTCACCCATTTCCTCATCTACCCCTTTTTGCTTCTGCTTTGCTTTGACTACTTGTACATCTTTCATGGGTTAATTTTGTAACACTGGAAACATCAGTTTTGTAACAGCCGAAACATCAGTTTTGTAACAACGAATATCAGTTTTATAACAGCCAAACATCATTTTTCGTTTTTTCCACTCTATAGATGACTTGATTGTGTCCATCAATAGAAACGTGAACCAAAATGGCCTCAAATAAGACAAAACAAGGCTTAATCATTGGATGAAATTCCTCTGCTCCATTAACGCGGTCCGTTCGAATCAATAAGTAAAGTATGTCGATATTGGCAGTGTTTCGATAATCTGGCTAAACAATGATAAACAGTACTTGAGCAGTCCCAGGTCATTCGTTCATACCTTCCCATACACAATTTATTAACGCTGGATAGTAGAAACCAGTAGAACATTAACCAATACATTAAATAATCGGCCTTTGAATATTTCCACTAGGGGTTCATCACACGTATGTATAATTAATGGTGTTGTTATTAATTACAGACTTCTCTTTGTTTACCTTTGTTAATGTTGTCAGTATTTGCTATTTTACTATTATGTACAAATTTTGTTACGCCCAAAACATGCCGTTAATCTACAAGGAAAGATGTAACAATTTGACCAAAAGCCACACATGGTGGTATAGTGACTTGTGAGTGCCGTATAAAGTTTGGGCCCACAAGATCATAATAAAAAAAAAAATTCAAATATAGTTTCACCGATTTTGCGAGAACATCTTAACCTGAAGAATTCTCTATTTACAACCTGGACAACAATATCTCTCTAAGCATTACAATATGAAAAGGAGCTAGCTAGCTAGGGTCATCTCTAATCCCCTAGAAAACAACCACTCTCTCTCCCCCACCCACTCTCAGCTTACAGTCTCAGTCGATCCCCAGTATAACAAAGACCCTAACTTCCAAGGCATGGCTAATACCAATTAACAACTTAACTATGCTTTAATTAACTCCTCTTCTACAGGAACTGTTATAAGTGCAACCAGTACAATGGCATCTTTGATAGAAACTAATCAAGTCACGGAGTCAGGGCTGAATGAGTTAGTGTCGAGACTGAGTTAGTGTCAGACGGAATATGACTTGGCATCACTCCAGTCTGTGGCCGATTAGCCGATTAGATTATGATTAGACAAATTCTCGGTACATGTAAACACCTCCAGCCACCATCCCCATCACAGATTTAAACAATAGGAAGCAACTTGTTATTGTATGTAATTACTAACCAATCAACCTTTCTTTGACTAATTGAACATTTTATTACTTTTATATTTCATTTATTTTTCCTGACTATAATATTCTAAAAGACATCACCATGGAAACAAAATGTGTTGTCATGACTGAAAACTACCAATTACTTATACCCTAATAAGCTATCTTAATAATAATTTATCAACTCTGGTCATCCTAGTGGAAAAACAATTTTCCGCTGATTATTCTCATAGAATATATCTTTAATCTTCTGTATATAATCAACTACTTACTGGCTACGAAAGATGTAAAGACAACGAAAGGTATCAGTTTAAAAAAAAAAAAAGGACTAGCTGTTTCAAACAATGGTATAAAGACAAAACTTTTGATGCAACCAAATCAATTGTTGTCATTTTATTGTTAGCAACACTCACTACACTGTACAAATTGTTGATTTGTGACTCAATTATAATAGTATGTTTTATTTATCATATACACATTCTTATCAATAATCAATCACGGAACACCTGCAATGTAAGTGCTTCTGTTGGGCTATAAGTATCCGTTATTTTGAGTTAGAAGTTGGGAACGAGTGCAACACCTCTGCATACAAAATAAGATAAAACAGATTCACCGAAACAACAAATTATTATACTGCTAACCTCAAGCGTAAATTCTGAGGGCTCAACGATAAACTGTCCTAACTTTGTATGAAACAAGAAGGCACTTAGAACAGTCTTGCAGGCATCCTTTAACTATTATTTAGAAGCGTACATTTTGAGGGCTGATCCGAAAACTGTTCTAACTACATATGAAATAATAAGGAACATAGAACAGTCATGCGAGGATGTTTATAATTATTATTCGGGCCATCAGCATGTTCCACTTACATAAAAAACTTATAAATAATCAACATGGAGAGTATTTATCATTTCCTGATACTAACTCACTGTTTAACATTATATCAGTATTAATTATGTCACCCCCTGTATAATTATGTCATTGTACGTTTGCATGCATTTTCACTACACGTAGACAACGTTTGATTATAGGCTCATACGTACACTAATTTATTAATTGATGATAAACAATTTAAAAACAGTCATTCGAAAAAAATGTGTCAATTTTGTTATAGCATATTTAATGTCTTTGCACATTTTGTGAATGATTTTCAATGAGCTGTGTTTGGTTTTTATTATTTGGTTTATAAATTGGTTGAACCCCTTTTTTTAATATTGGCTTGACCCCTTAAAACAACAGGAAGAACCTGGAGTGATCCTATAGTACAAATCAAGCATATTTCAATCAAATCTCTTACAAACTCGTGTATTTGACAACACAGCAAACTGTAGTTTCATCTTTTTGTGTTCTTATTTGTTGGACTATAAGATGAAGAAAACAGAAAACAAACACATGGATTTGACAATGAGCATAACAGTTCTATATCATTATACTTCTCTATGCTTATCAATACAACATTCATTGGCTTTTAATTTGTCCCAATATATTCAACTCAACCTGAAAAGTTTCAAATTCTCACACGAGTGAATCAGCAACCAGCAAACCTTTTGACAGATCCCAAACCGAAAAGCATCCTTATATCTCAGAAAATACTGTAAATAACCCAATCAGTTGAACCTTTGACCAGTCCCGTGGTTTTGATTTTACATGATTAAAATTCAGATATTTTCTCAAGCTGGAGTTTCTCGCGAAAGCCTTGAAAAGATGTCAACAGTCGATGAATAGAAGATCAGATACTCGCCATGTATTCATAACACGTGTGTGCATACTAAATCAGTGTGTACATGAATATAAATATCAAGACATGTATGCTTTCAAGATTCTATGTTATACTCAACTCTCTAATAAAGCTCAATACTTGACATGTATGAGGACCTTTTCTATCTTTAACGTGATTTCATTACTGCTCTTCAGGGAAAAATGGAAGTCAACCGTAACTGAATAACAACTCCTTTGCATGAGAACTGGTGCTGGCTGGACAAAATTTCGAGGAACATTTTTCCCCCGATTTAAAATTTCTACAGCAGTTTGTCCATATGATTTAGAGACAATATTTACAAACCATGGTCAATCCTAGCTGCTGTATTCTAGTGTGTACATGCCATAATTAAAGCATTAAAACCAAGCAGACAAAAACAAGCCTATCAATCAGTAATATTATAATATTCAGGACTATTTGCTTTCCTATACAACTCGTCTCAATCCATTCCTTCAGCGCATTCACACTTTTTCACAATTTTCTTGTCAGCGATATAAAATATGGGCATGAGTTATAAAAAAGCATTGTGCTGGTAAATATGATCCAAGTGACTGCCCTGGGTATTTCAAAGGGGGACAAAGTCTAATGAACCTCTGATAAATGGTTGCCAACAGTCTTGTAAAAGGATCATTGTTATAATTTACAAATGTGTTGAGTGTTTGTTTTCTTCATCTGATCGTTTGTTTGAAATCCAAGCTTAAATTATCATCGTCACTGTCAACAATAATGTTTTCGTCATCATCATTGTCGTTGTGGCATTATTATCGTCATCACTGTCGTCATTGACATTGTTGTCATCATCAGAATTGTCATCATCATCATCAACATCATAGTCGTTAATGTTGTCTACATCATTGTTGTCATCATCATCATTATTATTGTGTCATCATCAGAATTGTCATCATTGTCATCTTCGTCATTGTCATCGTCATCATCATTTGACATTACCATGCATCGTTATGATCACCAATACTCCAGACAGAATGATCGTCTACATTAAAACTACTTTTATCATGACTTCTTTAATCATTTCCAAACACACATATTACACAAGAACTGTATACACAATCAACTGTATAAACCAGACCTTTGAACGAAGCTTCTTGTTTTGCTCTAGATACAGACTGCATGATAGTTAGAAAATATATGCCAAGAAGTTACAACATAAATGTCAACTGATTGGAAAATGTTTTATACCAACGCGCCTAACTAAAACAGTGTCTATCGTAGCTTTTGAATAAAACACAATCCATAAAGACATTTTATAGCGCTGACGAGTGATGACCTTTGGAACAGCTAGCGTTTTCATTGTGTGTTCGAGGTAGTGCACTGCTGTTACTAGAACTAACCTTTAACCAAACAAGATCTCCACCTTTTACCACCTCGACTCACTGACGACAGCAAAGATCGACAGACTGCGGGCATGATTGCATTATTTGTTTGTTATAATGTTAGATGACAGTCTTCCAGTCTTTCTGTTAGTATATTCACTATTTCTCAAACTTTTGATGATAAATGTCAACGATTGCTGCGACCGACAGGTGTAGATCATATGATTTGGGAGCACATCGATTGCTTGACACAAAAATATGTGCTCAACAAGATCAAAAACAAAAATAGGGGAAAGTGATTGATATACATTCTAAGAAATGACAATAGGATGCCTGTTAGTACCCTGAACTTGTATATTAGATATATAAAACAATGCAATTGAACAATACAGAGTTCACTTTTTGTCATATATGCATAGGAGACAAATTGACGCCATGCAAGAATTTTCTTTCAAGTTTTCTTCAGAGTTCCAAATACATACATGTATCAATTTTCAAGACAGCACTTGAGTGCCTCTTTTAGTCTTATTTCTAGAAAATTGGTTGATGAATGTACCCACTGTATTTCATCCTTAATATAAAAGCTGAGTTGACAATATTTTCGACTCTGCTTTTTTGCTAATTTTCGTTTCAAAAATAGCTCATACATTCAATCGTAACAAAAGACTTATAGATTTGTTGCACACAAGAAATGTATTAAAGACTAAATGCAAAAATATTGTAAATCTACATGATCAACATAGACAGCTACAACATGCAGTCTTGACACCATCCATTGACACTGTTCCATATACAGAAGTAGCAAGATCATGTGACAATTGTCTCTTCAAATTTCCACAGAAAACATTCCTATGAAGGTGGGGTGCAATGTTATAGTGACAGGGCTTGTTTGTCTCATTAGGGGTCACAGCTTGAAGCAACTTAACAGAAACGGGCAGCAGTAATGTGTTGCCTGTCAAGTCCAAATGTCACGCATGTTTCTATTGGTCAGGCAAAGGAGTCGGGAGCTAATTGGGGCACCTGTCAATTAAGGGCAAAGAGTATTAGGTTTTTTCTGCAAGCTGCTACAGGCCTTAATGTAGGTTGCTTTTGATTTATTGAAAGTCTCACCCTGTAAAGAAAGACTAATAGCAGTTAAAAGTAAGGAAACTGTGCAAAAATGATCGGGGCTGAAAAAAGATCTGTTGTAACTATATATAAAATAATAATGCAGTTATGACAGTTTTATATTAGACCCCCAATATGTTGTATGGATTCAGTACAAAGTGTCACATGCTTGATACCAAGTTTGTCTACTATGTGAGTTAGATTTTTAAAGAATGTGCAGTTTTATCTGTTTTAAGATTCTCCACATGTATATTATCTTTTATTTTTCTTGAATTCCTATACAATCAATTACACATTGACAGTCAACACTTTGTGCAGAGTTTCCTTTAACACAGTAACATTCTTCTGTACAAGTCTATCAAATTCTTTCTTCTTTTTTTCACCTTTCTTCACATTGTTACATAGAATCTACATCTTTATCAAGTTCTTACATGTTTGCCGATTTGCTTAACACCATCATGTGGACGTTTGTTTAACCTGTCTGTACAAATATACTTCTAATTCAATTTCTCATGGTACAAAAAACTCATCTCGACTCACTGTCTTCACTACATGTCTACATCATGCTCAAGCCATAACAATTATTTTCCTTTCACAAACTAGAATTCTACATCATTCAGCATCAATTATAAGACACATTTACTACATGCGAGACTAGGGGGGAGAGGACCTCAGTTAATGTCTTATACTTGAATATATCAGTTGTATTCTTCGTATATTTACCATTCCCCCTTCCCCCTCGACAAAGCATTTTCATCTTCCAGGTAAAGCAGCGTACAAAATGATGATGAATAAAAAAAAAAAACAGTATCATCATAGTAAAAATTTGGGATCAAGATTTTGCCACACAAACATTTTAAACACTAACAACTATTAATTAATTTCCAACATCCTAAAAGAAAAGAGGGCAAGTTTTCTCAAGAGTTTATCAAATAAACAAACATGAACAATTTGTCAACAGAATCATTAAATGTACTTGACAGTCAATTAACACTTTGTCCCCCATGTTTATCCTAAAATCCCAATGCTATAATGGCCTTCTACCACCATCTTCCACATACTTCTTCCAACAAAATATATAAGCTCTTAAAAGTTCCCATCTCAACATTTCACAACATCTACTTGATAATGAGTACCTTTTTGGCCCCCTGATGATGAACCTGCACAAAACACTGGGGCTATTTACCACAACAAACGCATTATCACCATTTATAAATTTCCTTCTTTTTCTACCCTCTCACCCTACATGTCAAATTTATAAGGTTTTCGATATCTACAAAAAAGGGAGTCCAACTTTAAACAGTTAGTCATGATGCCAAGTTTTTTCACTTCCTATTTTAATAGTGACATATAACAAGTTTTGGCACTTTGTTTTCTAACAGCTCAATAAACTTTGACAGAACCTCAGGCAGCAATGATGGTTTGAATGAATTGTCTATCTCTTGTTAATTGCACAAACATTCGTGAAACCTTAAACCGGTTGAGAAACCTTTCAGGAGCTGTTTGCTGAAATACATGGAATTGTCGAATTGTCTTTTTGAAACATGTTAAATTGTGCAGCTTTTAAAATTCAGACTAACTTTTTATTATTGTTTATCAAAAGAAAATGTATAGTTCTTCACATATATACTGAGCATCAAATAAATGAACTTCTAATATGTTTATAAGTACAGCATAATTGTAAGAGCCAACAATGTTAACCACAGTACATAAATTAGTAAATTCTTTGCCATATTCTTTGCTATTTTCATAAATGTTGTACATACAGTAGAGAACCTGGTTATATATACTTTGACATCAAACAGTAGCCATCATTTTCCAGAGCAGTCACATTTTCTTATCAATCACAGAAACCACTTCACACACAGTCTAGCTAAAATGTTGGTGCTTATCAGCCATAAGGATGTTTATCTATGCCATTGAAGGCCGTCTTTCTTCAAATATTCCCCCACTAGTAATAAAACTGTCAATCAGGGACCAAAGACAGCATAGTATGGTATATGGCGAAACAGTCCAGAACAAACAGTCAGAGGGTATAGTCGAAACAGTCCAGAACAAACAGTCAGAGGGTATAGTCGCAAACAGATTGCCTTCATATCAGTGACTTGCAGAAATAAAAACAGCAGAAACCTGAAACATTTTACCTGCCTTTTATCCATCTATCTACATGTATCAAGAGTTCAGCCAAATCAAGACTATTGAGAGCAATATAACATAGGAAAGCATCTGAAAAGCGTAATGAAATCACAGTCGATACAGCATCTCAAAGTCGATCAGTAGATAATTCTTCATATAGATCATCATAATCACCCTAAATGAACACTAATTCTATCTTACAAATGTGCCTGAGGATTGAACCATGTCTGATATATGCCTTGTCTAGTATATGATACTCAAAAGAAGGCTTATAATGATGATGCATGTTTCTAAAAATATCAAAGACACTCTGGGATAACAAGTTGGCCTCATTGAGCCGATGCTATTAGCTTGATTGCCATTGAAGTCAAGTCTGTAAGTGCACTAGTGACTGAGCATAACATAACATTGTACAAAACAGCTAGCTAGTCACGATTATGTCATCTCTTAAGTTACATTGCACGCACCCATGACTAGTCCAATTTAAGTCACTCACTAAATTTTCGACCATATAATATAAAGATGAGCATTAGAGAATCTGACAATTTGTGTATTGCTGGAATCTATCAATGTGTGTATTGCTGGAATTTGTCAATGTGTGTATTGCTGGAATCTGTCAATGTGTGTATTGCTGGAATCTGTCAATGTGTGTATTGCTGTCAGTGTATCAGTGTATTGCAGTCAATATGTGTACTGCTTTCAAAGTGTGTACTGCTTTCAAAGTGTGTATTGCTTTCAAAGTGTGTGTTGCTGTATTTAAAGTGTTACGCATATTACAGCAATTACTAAGCTTTCCCAATAGCTAATGTGTCTGCAAAAATGATATATTCAACTTAGTAATCTTATATCTTTACACATACAAATACACAGCATGGTCCCATTTATGCTCTATATAATAATTATGATGCCATTGAAAACACAACCCTATGTATACACAGTGACATCACATTACAATGGTCGACTTCTGTTTCATTTTTATTGTGCAGATTTCTATTGGTTCCTGGTACAGCCTTTCAGGTTGTGAGCAATTCAGACTCTGGTTAACGTAATCTGAGATGTTTTTTATAATTTTCATTACATCTTCCTTAAATATCCTATCTCAAACTTAGTATACATGAACAGTGGTTTAAGTATATACCTCCATTGTAACTTATAAACATATGCAAACAGAAATCTATCCACGATAAACAAGAAAGGTGAAGACAGTTGAGCTATGTATCGTGAACCAGATTCTTAATTATTATAAATTAAAGTTCAATTAACATAAAAATTAACATTCCCATAATGGTTCCCATTCCCATGAAGCCAAGATGAAGAAGTTGGGTATTAATACTGCACCTTGTTGGTGGTGGAGTTTTCACTTTGATGTTTTGCCAAACATTATTGCATACAGGAATGATCAGCTTATCAGAGTATCAATTTAACACCAATCAAAAGCAATCGAAATATGATAATCCCTTAAGCTCTTTAAGATAATCCGAGATCCCTTAAATTGACAATGGTTGACGTAACAGGAAATAAAACCTGTAAAGTATGACCCTGATTGACTGCACTGTAGTGTAGGTTTTGGCCATGAGAGTGTAGTCATTGTATAAAACCTGAGTTTGATTTGAGTATAAAATTCCTTGGGATGTAAAAAGAACAAGCAACAACGATCACTTAAAAACAAAACAAATCTTAAAATAGTCTTTTGCTAAGTATTTTTTTAGAAATTTGTGATTTTTCTTCTGCATATAATAAATCAACTGATTTCTTGTTTCTAACTAAATAAACACACAATAATATGAAAACTTCGAGACACCACAATCTATATAATATTATAGCAAGAATTCACTGTTTTCCTGTTTCTAGCTAAAATACAAAAATTGACAAAAACTCTCAGACAGCTGTAACCACAAAACATACTCATTACACTCTTGACATGATAATGATTATACAAGTTTAAATGCACCGGTGTCCTTAACAATTAGATCTGTCAGTAGAACAATGGTCAATAAAACTGTAACATTTATCTCACTTAATTTGTTCAAATTCATTCCCAAAATTTCAACAGCTCAACGCCAACATAGGTGTAACTGAATTCAAAATAATAATTAAGATGGCATATGAAGCAATTAAGACTTAGATGACAATTTAACAGAATCACTGCAAGACCGGTTTAACTAATGAATCATCGGAAAACCAGAAAGACATAAAATGGTAAAGGCGATTTAAAGACAAATAAATTAATGTTAAAAGAACAATGCAAAACTGTGCTAAACAAATACACAACAGGGTGAAGACTTACAACTCTATCTATTCAGTGAAGATATCCATTAATACATCTTGAACAGACAATATTTATTTTATTCGCAACTTAACATATTATTCGAATAATAGAAGCAGCGATGTGGTCAGGGCGCGAGTGCAAGGTGCGAATGAGAGGCGAAGACAACAGTAAACAGTCTGTCCCACTCCCCCCCCCCTCATTAGCGATGCAGACGGTCGACTTTGACACCCTAAACAAATATTATATATGCAGTGGTGGAGTTTTTTGTTTTGCGACGCATCACGTTCAGTGCAAGACAACATACATCCATACCAAGAATTAATCCATATTATTGCTAGCCTTTTGACATGTTTAACATCTTGAAATAAAAATGAATAATTTGTCTGCAAATGATTTACCCTAGAGTTCAATAGAATCATTCATTTGGGTTTTAAATCGAGATGTCTCTTAAATCTGGAACAAAGTTATGACAGTCACAATTTCTTTTATTACGCCGACTGCATGAATATGATTAATATCTTTAACCATTTTTTATTTTTTTAAATCAACTAAGAAATTTCACGAACTTTTTCTTCTCTATTTAACTGACCTTTGTAGAACGGATAGGAATTCAGGATACATGTATCATGTTCTCTTTGCTATTTCAAGAAGCAAACTGCGAATTAATGTTATGA
>ENA-OREC01000030-OREC01000030.1-marine-metagenome-genome-assembly--contig:-NODE-30-length-33491-cov-6.739421_pt1 | contig 33491 bp, 39 predicted proteins | sample MGYA00248626_ERZ508543 | MGnify/ENA primary metagenome ERZ508543 (study PRJEB26211, sample SAMN05518279) | marine metagenome | isolation source: Puget Sound, Washington, USA | host: Bankia setacea | place...
TAGAAGATAAAGCCGCAATGGCGGGACTGGAGCCAGAGTAGATGGGATTCCCAGATTGAAGGGGAATCTCAGTTATTAGAAATTTTTGAATAACTGGAGAGGTTATGCAGATGAATGAAATCAAGGGATCAATAGACACCTTCACCAGAGCTATCTCTATAGCTCCTGACAATGAATCCCACTACCTTGGGAGGGGGATAGCATTTGCACTGTTGGGAGAGAATGAGGCAGCTAAGGCTGACCTAGACATGGCCATAGAGCTAGAACCTGACAATGCGGAAGCTCTTTATATCAGGGCGGTGGTGTATAGGCGAAAGGATAGGCTTCAGGAAGCCTTGGAAGACCTCAACAAAGCAATAGAAATAGAACCTGTGAATGCAGACTATTTATATAATAGGGCTATCGTCTTAACAGCCATGAACCAAACCGAGGCCGCTAAGGCTGACTTCAACCAAGGCATGGAAATAGACCTCAGGGATATAGCGGGGGGGTATGATATAGAAGTTTGAAATGAACATTACAGGAAGGAAACAATATGGGCAACTAGGAGTTATTATATGCAGTCCAAAAGACAAAGTGCGATAGAAGCACTAGTCAATATTATTGTAGGGTTTGTACTATCTGTGATGGTGCAATATCCCCTTTATGGGGCGTTTGGCTGGGAGACTAGCCTCACTCATAACATGACTATTACATTGATTTTTACGCTGATATCGTTCATCCGCTCTTACCTGATAAGAAGGATATTTAACCACCAGAGGAAAACATTTATATGAAAGAAGACTCACACTTATGTATACAGGCACTGGAGGAAACTATAGAAGTAATAAAGGAACGGGCAGCAGTATACGGATCAACAGTTGATATATGTAGTCGGATAGCTACGTTATGGTCGGTAACACTGGGAATTGAAATAAAGCCCGAGCAAGTTCCTTTATGCCTTATGCAGCTAAAAATAGCGCGACTTTGTAATAAGCCCGAGCATGACGATAGTATAATAGATATAGCAGGATATGCTTCTGTACTGTATGCATTACGTCAGCATAATACGCATGAAAAAGGAAATCATAAGGGGGATGAGGAATGAAGTATATAGACTTGCTTGAGCAAGTAACAAGACATGAGGGGTGGAGGAACACAGTTTACAAATGCCCCGCAGGGAAGTTAACTATAGGGGTAGGTCATAATCTGGAAGACCGCCCAATATCTGATACTGTAGTACGTATGATACTGAGGGATGATCTAACCCAGATACAAGACATGCTACGTAACCACAGATACACCACGCAAGAACTTGGATATGTCCGTTTCTATACGCTTGTTAATATGGCATTCAATATAGGATTTGGAGGTTTCCTTGCGTTCACGAAGATGCGTGCTGCCATAGGTGCCAAGGATTATATGGAAGCCGCTAAAGAAATGTACCACTCAAAGTGGGCAACGCAGGTGGGGCAGCGTGCAGAGGAGCTGATTTATCAGATGGCATTTGATAAGTGCATAGATGAAAAAGGGGAGTGGAGAGAACAATTGCATCCACTTCTTGAGGAATGGCGCACCCCCTGATTATTTATCTGTGTTCTTATCTTTTGTTAAGTCCGCTCCAAGACGACTAACAAACTCCTTGCGGAGAATTGCTCCAACAGCTGAGGGAATGAACCTTATTATTTCTCTTGATGCCATAGATAGTCCTGATACAGCTATAAGTGTTATCTCCTGCGAGACACCTGTATTCAGCATATATACTCCAACTAATGGGGCTATAACAACGCCTCCAAGAATGGAGATAACAGCAGTGCGCCATTTGAAAGGCGTATCTGACGTGATAGAATGTGCGTATCTGGTAACAGACATAACAGCACCAATTACCGCAAGGATGAAAATGTTCTTCAGGTATATCTCGTTGAATATGTCCTTCATTATTTATCCTTAACACAAGCCAGTAAGTACATAACTCAATACAACTGATACTATAGAGATAATGCCAGCAAACTCGAATATGTCCCTATAGTAGAGTGGGGTGGGGTCTGTTCATTTTTGTTAGAAGAAGCAGTGATATACTCATTAGGCTCATAACAATATGGTCTGTTATCTGAACAGCCAGCACACCATATTTGAAATAAAGGTATATTGTGGATGCCTCATGCACCAAGCATACGAATGTTGTGCATGTTAACATCGCTTTTGCCAGATACCTTACAGAACAACAGTATGTATGGCGGTCTTTTATAAGAATATATAACCCTCTTATAAGGCAGAACATAATTACTGCGGTTAACGGAAACAAGTAAATATCCATGCTACCCTCCTAGAAATACTCTTCAAGTACTAATATACCTGCTGCGCCATTCCCGCCTGGAGAATTCTCAGACCCACCACCGCCGCCTGCGCCTGGACAAGTGGCCGCCTGCCCTGTCACAGATGACTGATTACCTCCCGCACCTCCACCGCCAAGATATGACGGCGCACCAGCAGACGCAGAATCATAAAGTATAGATGCTGAAGCTCCACGGACATTTAGGTATCCGCCAGAGGCATTACCTCCTTGTGGAGGTGCAATAGTAGAAGATGCCGCCCTTCCTCCTTGACCTCCTGAAGCGGAGATGTTAACTGATGAGTCATCTGTCTGCATTGTGGATGTTCCACCTGTTGCACCTGAGCCAGATCCAGCAGTAGATGTTCTGCCAGCCCCTCCAGCTCCTATAACAATATTAATAGTATTAATGTTAAACACTTCAATGCTGAAGAATGCAGCACCCCCTGCAGCTCCTCCCGAGCATAATACTCTATCTTTACCTCCACCGCCTCCACCGCCAATAAGAAATCCTTTTATATATCTTACTCTGGCACCTGTGGATGGTTGCGCCCATGTATAGGAATCTGCCCCATCATATATTCTATTAATTGGCATTTGAGGAAGTGTGGCAGGAGTGATAGCCGCGTTCTCCTCTGCACGCCCATTCACATCATCAGCTGTACATATACGTATGCCACCAGCCGTTGTGGTTGTTGCCAGACCCACCGAGATTTCCCCGTTATTTATTGAGATTCCACTACCAACGGCGACTCTCCCTGCTGTATTAGAGGTTGCAAGAGGAACAGACGCTACAGCATCTTCATTAATAGTAAGTCCATCTCCGACTTTTATACCACCAATATCATTGGCTGTGGCGGTAGGTACAATCGTACCTGATACATATTGATCTACCAGAGTTCTTAAGCCTCGTAAGGTATCAACCTGTGCAGTTCCGTTATAACCATCTATTGTAGCTGTATCAGCGGTTGCGATCAGCTCAAGATGTTCAAGTATTGATGCAATATCATCTGTATGGGATGCAAGCAGTTGCAGCTGCTGCCTGTATTCTGTCTCTAGCGACATGTATCTATCTCCTAATACTACGTAATTATTGTGTATTAAATGACACAAGATAACAACTGTCAATTATTACCATGATATACGCGCGAATCATCTGGAACAAGGGAGATAGTCAGGCGTTGACTATCTCCTGACTTCATACCTGTCACAATGTATAAGTCTGTTGGGGTTGCGTTCTCATAGTATGCGACTGACTGTGGGAACGAAGCTTCTTCAGGGTATGATGGTATCATGGATGGCTCAGTAATCTGTATGCTGTACTCTCCTGTTTTAGTGGCTGGTATGTGTTCTGACAACTTCCCAGTAGAATCCGTAATGCGGATGGTTGCTAATGCGTCAGGGATTATACCTGTGCTCCCCACGGTGATAATATCGTGTCTGACATAGAGTATTCTGCCAGACCTACTTTCAGTTAGGACGGGATCAAGGAATGCAATGCGGCTTCCAAGAGTTAACCCTCTCCCAAGCCATCCTACAGTTACCGTGACTATTGATCTACGATATTTATCAATAAGATATTCTCTTTTGATGATCTCTAAAGCCCTGACTGATGATGTGATCCCGAACAACCTGGATAAGGTAGGTAGTTCAGCATCTTCAGGATATGTGATGGAATCCTTTCCCCACTGTCCTTCTGATGTTTCGGTAAATATCTCTGCGGTTATACCGTCAGAACTGTGATTGCCAGGGAACGGAATGCTAAGAGAATAACTATCAGCTATAATCTCCTGCGGTGAAAGCAATGTTACCTCACCAGACCAAGGAGCTTCTAGGTAGAAGTATATACCACCTTCCTGTGCGTATGGCGTCATGTCACAAGCCCTACAGATATACCCCAGCAACTCCCACCCTGCAACGCCCGAGTCAATAACGCCGTTAAACTCATATGATGAAGTGCTATCTCTCTCTATCAGGTAATCCCTGTCATACATGGTGGTATCTTTCAGCACGCCATATACAGAGTTGTTCATCAGATCATCTATAGCCCTGAATGCAGATGAAGTCGCCAACATATTGCCTTCGAAATCTGGTAGTACTCTTGTGGCAACACAAGAAAACCTGTCTTTAATTTTGTCCGTTACAGCAGGATCATCAAGAGGGAGCTGAATTGCTGCATAGGTGCAGCCGTCTGCAAGAAGGTTAGACTGGTCTTCATCCAGAACGAAACCAGAATGTACAATACACAAATCACGGTCAACTGTGCTATCTGCCGTACTTCTGATGAAAGCAATTGACGTTGCTCCTGAAGGGCATACAGGCTGTACCGTCCTCATAAAACCATCTGTTGTTGAGGCGGTAAAGGTGAAGCTCTGATCTGTGTATGAGGTAAATTCCTTACCTGCATCGTCAGGTGTGCCAATACGCACAGTTACGGTTACCGACCTACTTCCACCAGAGGAGGATATAAGACCGTAAGGGAATGTGAAATTGATAATAATATCCCCTTCAGGAATATCTCCCGTTCGATTAGGTGCGATTGTGTATAGTGGAGAAGTGCCATCATCCTTACGTAAGGTAAAGCCGTCAAGCCCACGTACTCTGTTCCAAAGCATTGTTATCTCTGTGGCTTCTGATGGGGGGGTGTTCCCATGCCAGTAAATAATCTTCAGATCATCATGACGTATATCTGAAGATTTAGTATCACCGAAATAACCAGCTTCTATTTCCATCTCACCGATACCAAGACATACAACAGATCTTATCATGTTATCACGCATCATAACTGGCAGAACAAGATCACCTGTTATTCTATGTCTGCCGTACAGAATAGGCACTGGCAACCCAGCACGCGGAATATTTCTTGCTGGCGATGATTGATAGGTTGATGAATAGTCATCAGTTATACCAGAGTGTCCATTAGATGGTGGGGGCAGGGGGGCAATCACATTAAGTAACGCCCCACCTACAAAATTTAATGCAGCACCAACCGCAGCAGTTCCGAATGTACTTGTAATGGCAAATTTAGCAGCCAAGGCAGGTGTAAAGAATGCTGATCCTGCCGCAATCAGAACACCCGAGAGAGCACGACCAATATCAGAGCCTAATATACCCCCCTGAGGAAGGGGAACCATACACACAGTTATATGTTCAAGAGGATAGGTGCTTTCTTCCTCCTTACTGAGGAACTGCCCACCCCCTATTGTTATAAGCATGGATGCCGTTGCATGTCCTGGCATGAAGTCTCGAATGTAACGACCTTCGCATTCATATGTGTCATATATGCCTGATACAGCATCCCTATACAATTCTATTCTGAACATTGGCTCATCCTCACAGGTGCTACATATCGGAGTATCTTCAGTTCTTTGGCAGGTGTAATCCTCGTCAGATTATTCTCACGATGAAGTATCATGAAAGGGCGGTATACAATACCAAGATGTGTTACATAACCGCGGCACGCATTATCAATAAGAGCCACCGACATGCTTATATTAGAACATCCTTCGCGCCAGTGTTGTGGGTGCTTCCTGTATTCGCAGAAACAGGCAGCCACCGAGATATATTCAGCTATTCCCGTTGAGAGCCCGTATTTATTCAGGAACCCCTCAACAAACATAAGGCATGTGATATCCCTGCAATCATGGGGACTGTCTTTCTGCTTCATTTATTCCTCTAAACTTTGAATGTGTGTATTTCAGGGTTTGTATATCTCCAGATGCAGGAAACAAACCGCTAATTGTCAGTCTTACAACCCCACGTGACACAGATGCGTTGCGTACACCGTATTTCCTGCGAGCCACTGGGCGTTCTGAGCCTTCCATCCACTCACGTATATATATCATTAGGGGGGCTTCAACATCTGCCTTGAGAGATAATATATGGCTTCGCAGGGCATCGGTTGCAGGCTCGTTGTCATGCCCAAAAGCAAGAGAAACATCGCTTGTGTCTCCGTTACCGTCCTGTGAGAAGCCATCACGGTTATCCACCTTCATAGGTGTACGATAGAAAGACAATGCATTCCCTCCGTCCGTGAAGGTACGTGTTTCTGAAGCATCGTGATTATCTATAGGTGTGTATGCTCTGAATATGACAGTGTCCCCGTAGGTAAGCTCTACCGTGAACCATATTCTTTCATCTGATAATACTGCTGCTCTCTCGGCAATTGCCTCATGTATTGAAAATGGCACTATCAACTCCTTTCTACAGCTGTAGTCAAGTCACCTACAATGACACCAAGGTCATCAGCCAGAGATGTTGCTGCTTCAATTGGCAGCACCCCAAGTAACCCAAGATTATCATAATCAAGCCATAACCGTACATTCCACTGTAATATATGTGCAGCAGGTGATACACGTGTTGCTTGCGGTTGGGTTAGTGACTTTCCAAACCTTACAAATGTGTTATGTAGTGACTCTGGGTAATGGAAAAGATGAACTCCTCTTCGCAAATCGTTAGTAAACCATTCGTGAAAGTTGCGGAATTCAGTATCAGTCATATAGATGCTTAGCTTAACAACCATTGATGTATCGCGTGCATTCTGGACAGAGATAGTAAAACCGTCATCAAATGCAAGTTCAGTTACACCAGCGTTACTAAATGCCTCTGTAAACCCAGCCATTAAGGGCGTGGAAGGAACGGAAGCAGGCCAGTCTTTTACAGTACTCATTTTCTCCTAACCACCTTTGCTAAAGCTCCTGTACCAGCTGCTACCCTCTGTGCAAGCTGTTCCTCTATAGGCTCCAGAACAAGCCTTATTAAGGTGCTACCATCTTCCTGCTGCTCAGTATGAGCCGTAGAACTCACAGGAGACCCATGATTTTCTACTATTACATTGATCCCGAATGGGGAACCTGCCGCAGCTGGAATACTCCTGCCACCTGCTGCTCCACCAGCGGCATACTTTGTCGCATTCAACCTTTCAAGGAAAGGTCTGAATTGCTCTGCAACACTTGCACGTACCACAAACTCCCCGTGATCAAGAAAAGCTGGTATGCTATCGCGTTTGCCTAGGATTCCCCCATATACCGAACCACCAGCGGCATAACCCTTTACGCTATGTGACAGGTTAAGCTCCTGAAGCTTTGATGTAAGAGCTTCCGACAGAGGCGTAACAACTGATGTGCGGATAATCATGCTGGTAATATCCCTTGCAATGGAGGCAAGTAACTGACTTGTACTTGTCTGAACCCCAAAAAGGTAATCAGTCAGGCTTTCCCCCACACGTGTCAGAGCCGAGTTAACAGCTACGGCCATATTCTGGTATGACTCTTCTATTTCACGAACTCCGCGAAGGCTCTCCTGTAGTACGGAACGAGGAATGCTAAAGGGTGCGTATTGCGAATCAGGCGTACCTTTGTTTATCCCTGAACTCGTGTCATAGTTGGATAACGTATTAAGAGAGGTAGGCGAAGTTGTATATACAGGTACTGCGTGCTGGGGTGTTATAGGTACCGATGGCGACTGTGTGCTGATCACCTGCTGCCCATATTGTTTGTTCTGCCCAATGCCAGGGCGAGACTGTATCAAAGGATGATGAATGTGGTTATCTGGGGCATTATATATAGGTGCTGGGGATGACATTCCCTTTGCAGTAATTCCAGCTGTAAAGCCTCCAGCCATCAATGCAGCCTTGACCCCAGCTTTGCTAGTATTAGCAGCAATTATGCCAGCCTTGACCCCAGCTTTGGCAGCTAGTCCACCTGGGATCAGGAAACTTAATGCCGCACCCATTAGACCCCAGTCAATCTTCTCCCATACAGCCCTCACTTTATCGATGTTTTCAGCAAGAGTCCTGAACGCAGGGGATAGAGTGTTGACTATCATACTCGCAACCAAGTGCATGCCTACCCTGATATTATTTAAGCTTTTCTGGTATTTAAAAAAGTCCTGCTCTGTCATCTGGTTAAATGCGAGTGAGGTTGCCCCAGCTGCATTATCCATATCACGCAAGATATTTATAAAGTCCTTCGAAGCCGTACCTGTTAGTGCAGTAACAGCTGCTAGGGCTTGTTGTGAGCCAATAAGGCGAGCCATCTGTTCACCACTGCCTTTTGTTTTTTCTGCAACGTCATTAAGAAACCCTGCAAGCCCTTTTGACCTGAGTGCAGCAGCATCAAATTGTAGCCCCATTTCCTGTGCTGCCCGTGTTGCTTCAGATGTAGGTTTAAGCAGCCCCAACATAAACCCACTAAGACTGGTTATAACTTTTGATGTATCAGAGCCTGGCTTGGTAAGGGCGGCTATTGCTGCCGCTACCTCTTTAAACTCTACTCCTAAATCCGCTGCAACAGGGGCTATATCTCCCAGAGAAGCTGAAATTTCTTTTACCGATGTCTTCCCTGCAGCTTCAGTTTTAAAGAGTATGTCGCTGTATTTAGTTGCTGCCTCTGCAGATTCCCCGTATGAGTTTAACAAGCTGGTAAGGCCGTTAACAGCAACGGTTAAGTCTGTTCCTCCACCGATAGCAAGTTTGTTTGCTGCATGAAGAAGTGTTATTGCCTCTCCTGCACTTTCAGCACCTGCAGATATGGCCTGATATGCTGCTGCTGCCTGTTCTGCCTGTGATAGGGAGTATGTTCTTGAGAGTGCTTGTAGCTGCTTCTCAAAAGATTTCAAGTTGAAGGTAGCTTTATCTGTGATGGTTGCTATCCGCCCCATACTACGCGACATCTCCAGATGATCTCTGACGCCAATACCCACAGCAGCAGTAGCAGATGCCGCAGTAAAAGCACGCAATGCATTCAAAGCAATACGGGACTGGTTTGCAACCTTGCGATAAGATTGCTCTACTGTTGCCAGAGACCTATTTATATTCAAGGATGATCTCTGTACAGTAGCAGCAGCATCTGCGGATACCTTACGCAGATGGGATTGATCCCCTTGGAACAGGGTTAGATGTCTTGCACTGCTGATTGCTACTGTTGCCATTATGATATCCGTCCTTTTCTTAGCATTTTCCTAAGCTGTAGCATAGAGCCTCTAACAGAGCCCTGTTGTTTAGCTCGAGGGGCAGCCACAGGCTTATCTTCTACATCATCTTGGGCGATCATCACGCACATCATAACCTCTTCAAAGTCCATATCAAGAATCTGATGGGGGCTCTTCATTGTGTTCTCCATGACTATACGCATCACAGGTGAGCATCTTTTAAGAGCCTCACCAATTGATGGAGGAGGGGCAGCCCCTGTTGACCGTGAATCATCAGCAGCCCTTATTAGGGTAGACGCATTCCTAATGTGGGTAATCAGTGTATCTATAACCCCAGAAACCACCCTCTTAACATGTGGATATGACAGCCCACTAGCATCATGCACCACTTTAGTACCTGCATGATCTACAATTGCATGCATATATGTTGCAATCATCTCACTTTCATTTGCAGATGGTACACACAGCAGCAGGAAATCACTAAATGAGGGGGATTGTATAAAAAGCCCATCATAATTTCTTATACTAAGAAGCCGCTGGCGTATCTCCATTCACCACCTCTGATATCCTGTTCATAGCCACCCCGAAACTGCCTGCAAGCCTGTTGAACGCCTGGAAAGCCATGTTCCTAATTATCTCACATGAGGCGAATACAGGGGAACCTTCCTCATCAACTACAAGGGTATGAATTAACCATATTGTATAATCTAATTCCCCATGCTGAGTTATTGTTTTCTCGGCTTCCATGTTCTCTGCTACTGACAGAGTGCGTACATATAGACCAAGGTACCCCTGAAGTTCTGTACGCACATCTTGTGCGGCAGGAAAATATTCACTGATATCCATATTTTACTCCTTAGGTTAGTCGGATAGCGTAAGTACACCTGTGGGTTTGACGGTGATTGTGACGATTTGTATATTCCCATCTTCCCCAGGCACATAACCTATTACAAGTGCCTCAAATGATACAGTGGCACCGTCTGCATATGTCCACCTGAAGGTCGCACTCCCATTGTTAAGAAATAGGGTCTTTATTTGTGTAAGACCTGACTGATTATTTATTTCCGTGTCTCCAGTTTCCGCAGACTGTTTGTATGCAGTGAATACCATGTCATCAACACTCTTCCTACCCGTGTGGGCATATCTTGGGAAGGTGTCGTTGATCGTTGTCACATCTGCTATTTCCGACTGCATGGAAAACTCGGGTTGCGTCTTAATCAGCAACGGATATTCTGTTCCGCCTACAGAGAAAGATAACGCTCCTCCCACTGCTGTTTTATATTCTATCGCCATATTCTATTCCTCCTCATAGCGTACCTGTAATACTAAAAACTCTACGGTAACAACAAAACTGCCTGATGCCGTAATATCTTCTATAGCACCAGCCTCAAGATCAACAAAACATAGACCTGAAATGGTCTTGTTATTAATAGCCGACACAAGCCTATTCCTTGCCTGCTCTACGCGACTGACACTATTCCCCATTATAGCTAAGGAGAATGAAATATTAAAAGGTTTCTCTGAAAGTTGCACCACATCTTCACGTAACACAGCATGAATATCAAGTCCTCCTGCTGCCACAGCATCAGTAAGGAAGATGGAATCCACAGGTATATATGAATACACTGCCGCTATTGCAGCTCGTACATTTGTCAGAGTAAGTGAAATTACCTGCCCCCCCACAGATATGCCAGCACCGTTGGGATTGCCTGGGATGTCGCGCTCTTCATACGGTAATTGCTCAACATACAATGTATCATGTTCATTGCCTGCAATAAGACCCTGCCCAAAGCATCTTACTTTCCCGTGAGTACATGAGTTATCAAGTGTTATCTTATGATTGCCGTTGCCGTATACCGTAACAGTATGAAGAGGAGAGATCATCCCTGTAAGACGTATTTCACCTTGAGGATGGTAAAGCATAAGATGACCATATGTATCACCTGTTGCGTTACCAAAGTCTATAGGTACTTCGCCTGTAGAGGCGATGAAATTGCATTCACGCATGATTACATGGTTTCCTCGTGCATGCGATGTTATACCGTATAGTCCTTTTGTTTGTTGTATTGTGCCATCTTCCAAGGCAGTATACTGCCCTGTGAATGTACATCTCTCAAACACTCCTGAAGAACAGTATGCTTCTGTGACGGTGGAGTTAGTTACATGTATTCCACCTGCCAAAAGATTACCAGATATACTTAGAAGGTCGCATACGGTATTTTGAGGAAGGCTTCCTGTCGAGATAGAAAGGTTAGGTGAATCCCCCCCAAGAATTTTAAATGATATCCCAGAGCTATTGAGATCGTTTTGTGCATCAACCGCACCATGTATTACAATAGTACTATATCCATTTGACACACAGGCAGCCACAGCATCATCAATAGATGTGTATGGGGCATCCAATGTACCATCTGGAGTATTCTCAGACATAGCATGCACATGCACTTGCTTCAAATGGATAACTGCATCCATGATTTTATCAGGAAGATCACTCAGGGCTGCTGGATTATCAGGGAGATTATCAGTACGTTCTTTAATCTCCGCAACACCCGTCTCCAGTCCTGATATATCAACATGTGCTTTAGCTGGATCATAAACACTTGTAAGTGTCATGGCGTCTCCTGTGGCAGCAGGGATGGCAGGTAATCTATCGGTGCGTTCTTTAATCTCCGCAACACCCGTCTCCAGTCCTGATATATCAACATGTGCTTTAGCTGCATCATAAACACTTGTAAGTGTCATGGCGTCTCCTGTGGCAGCAGGGGACACAGGTAATCCTAGTGCTTTCTGCAAAGCGTTTCCTAGTGTTCCTTCTCCATAATTCCCTCCAGTAGGTTGATATCTTGTCGGGTTGGTAGTTCCATCAACGACAGTTTCCAACATCTGCCTCACAATCTCTGGAGGGTAAAAAAGGAACCAATGTTCGCCCAATGTTCCTTGATTCAGAGCAGTTCTCCCATCGCTTAATGTTCCGTAAGGTGCGTTAAGTATAGCATCTACTATATCACTGGTATTTATATCTACCGAAGCAGCTTTGTATGTGTCTTTGATGGCTTGCGTAGTATTTGACATTAGAGTGTTAAATTCTGTTTGTGTAAGTGAACTGCTACCACCTCCAGAACCACTGCCAGTAGGTGCCTGTTCAAGAGCATTGGTGGTGAAACGCTTTAAATCTCCGTCATCTTCTAGCAGACCTACGGACTGCATTGCAGTTATAAGGTCTGATGAAGATATATTATTCAAATCAGATAAAGCTAAAGAGGAGCGAGAGGATATTAAAGCATCTAGGTTATCTAGCCGTGTATCTGTTGCCAGAAGCGGATTAGATGGTATTGCTTGCACCTTGGTTACAGTTGTATCTAATGCAGCTACTACAGCTGTAGCGTTATCTGTGCTAGTGGGGATTGGTAAAGATAGATTATTTACCTGCATTGAAGGTAGTACCTGAAATCCAGCACTGTTTCCATGGAACCTATCTACAGCATCTTCCCCATTCTCATACTTCACTGTAAACTGCAACATAACAGAATTGGTACTGTCTTCTGTTAAATACACAGCGAAAGGATTTCCATCAGGAATAATAAAACCTGTTCTATCTGCATTTAAGACTACTGGACGTTCAAACAGTGTTACAATGGCTGGATTATGAAGTGTTTTGATGAATCCTTTATACGCACTAGTTTTATTCACGTACATAATACTCCCCGTGGTATTGCTCACACTTTCTTTTCGAGCTACAGGATCGTAAATCATGGAATTAACGTGTTCTATGTCGAAATCTGTTAAGGTTATGGTGTTTGTACCATCCAATTCACGTTGAGACTGCAAAGGCGCTACATACGTTCCTCCATACGCAGGAACCGTATAAGTTCCCTCTACCCAGTCGTATCCTGGTACACGAATCCTTATGTCGTATGTAGTGTTAGGGGTTAGAGAGATGGTAATACTATTGACGAATGTACCACTTCTTATCCAAGTACTAGACCCACTTTCCTTGTATATCACAGAAGCGTTCGGATTTTCTGTTTCTAAGTCAAATCCTTCTGGATTTAGGTTAGTGAATGTTACATTGACTGTGCCATCATCCTTCACGTAATTAACAGAGATAACACCATTGTTATTTATTGTTGTTGATGCAGCTACCAAGTTAGTATAATTGACACCCTTAGAGAGCTCAGCACCATCCACAACTACATCATAAGTGGTCGTTAAAATACTCCCACTCACAGAACAACACATAGTGGACACAGTAGGTAGGGGGATATTACTTAACTTGTTATACTTTATAAAGTCAAACAGCATGTCTAAAGTTGCATCAGCTGTAACTGTGATTGTACTACTGCTATGATCTATACTTATACCAGTGTAAGCAGCAACTACAGAGCTGTTAGTCTCTGTTAAACGGCTGTCTGTGAATATTCTCTCGTTAACCCTTAAGACTCCCGCTCCTTTCAGTATCTGCTCTGATGCCTTATATGTATGTGCGTATGACCATATATGAATATCAAAAAGATCCGAATTATCGTTAGTTTTACCTCTATATGATAATGGTGTACGAACCTGTCCGTAATTCTCAGCCAATACAACTTTTAATACCGCAGTTTCCCCGTCAACGTCTGTTGTAGAGGTGTATACTCTGTCGGTCGTCCAGTCTACACCACGGGCATTATGAGCTGTACTTCTAGCTTCACTCACCACGTAGGCTTTTGCACCTTCAACATTACCGTTGTCGTCAGTGATATGCAGTTGGATATCTTTATAGATAGCTAACCCAAAAGCAGTGTTATTATAAGGAGTTCCTGTAGTTACATTGGAACCTTCTACACCATTATTACTATCTATAAGATTTGCAGTCCCATCAGTCCAACCACCAAAATCAAAATCAGGAGATGTTGACTCGTAGTTACTCACTTCTAGGACATTATCTAATCCTCTCTGCTCTGAAAAGATTGCAGCACCAACCGTACTTACTGGAGTAATACTCTTAATTTCTAAGCTACCAGCTGTTCCTATAGCGGTATTAAAATAATTCTTGATAAGCGTGAACCCATCAATAACAGCAGTGCTGTCTTGGGCAATACTAAATCTTTTTTGATCTCTATTACTTGCGTCACCATCATAGATAGCATTTTTTATATTTACATCAGCATTATCAATCCTAACTCTACCATCCCCATATATTTTACCTCCAACCCAGCCAAAGGTGGCTGAATTTTGTATGAACAGTAAATTTTGATTATCGGGTCCGATCCTATTAAACCTGATAACTTCGTCAGTAGAGTAGTTATCTACACCACCTACAGTATCTAACCCATCAATATTTAATATACCTCCATTAGACTCTAGATTAGGGTAACCCACAGTTGATGGAAATTCTAGTTTTTCGGCTCCTGGGGTTAGATTTAACACTCCGCCACTTAATACTCTGATTTTATAGTCACAAATGAGTGTATAACCATCAAACGAAAAGAATTGGATAACCTCAAGATTATCATCTTGGTACAACCACCACTTAAGATAATTGTATAGAGTTTGCAGATTCGGGATATTACCAGTGATACTAATAAGTTGACTTGAGGAATCTACGGCGATACCAGTAATAGCGGAGCTGTCAATAGAGGTATCGTAGTTTAAATCTTCAATCACTTGTAAGGTTTCATTAGTTGTTTCAGGCCTTGCATTTGCCTGTAGTTCGTGGCTTGGAGTATACCTCAACCCTCTTGCTATAACTCTTACACTTTGGATTAAAGCTGCTGTATTCTGATCTGAATTAAATCTCCTATCTAGAATATTTGCTTCTACATTTCCATTAATATCAGATAAGATAAACTCATTAGCAATGGCTGTTCCTGTAGTAGCCGTTTTAATGAACCCAACCTTTATACCTTCAATTCCAGTCAACCCATTGGAGAATTTATAACTATAAGTGTTGAGGAAGTTGAAGATTGAGGTACCCCACCTTGAGCTTTGCTGATTTCTAACCTCCCCACTCCAAGAACCACCTCCCTTGACATGCATATCGTATACATCAATTAAAGTCTTATTATTTGGATATACCTGAATATTTTCAGTAGCAGATGTATAAAAGACAGGACTGATTAGATTATTAACATTGCTAGAGTTATTCCCTCTACTATCTCCAGCAAGTGCAAGAATATTTGTCTCTGCGTTAGATAATGATATACCATCCCTTAACTGGAAAGCAGTGTAATGGCCTGAATAACCCTCCTTCATTATCTTAATATTTCTAATAAAGGAATCTGGATGTGTTGAGAACCACTTGTGATGACTCTCAGCCCCACCAATAATATTAAGACCCTCAATTTGATATAGAATATTGCTTGTGTCTGCTTGAAGGTAGTTAACCGTTGGAAAGTCTGAACGACCTGCATTTAAGGTTATAGTTGGATATATTCCATTAATTCCCCTACTGGTGAAAGTCATAGCATTCATAGCTCCAGCAGAACTGTCAGCTCCCATTGCCGTCTGGACATTAATAGAGAAGTCTCCAAACATTTCTAGTTCGCTACTAATGTTGTCCTGTTGAGTGTGCAAATTAGACTTTGTAACCAGTCTAGTTCTTGCCTCTCCTATCAGTTTGAACCCATTTAAGTTAATAGGTTTGTATAAGGTTATAATATTATCTACTTTAGCAATCCAAGAGATATCATCTATATCTGTAACAACTTGAGATAGAGTTTTATCTTCATTCATAACAACATTAGAAGTTCCATTCTTACTTGCCGCCATCTAAAGCACCTCTAAATATGTATCTTGGAACATATCTGGATTACATAGGTAAAATTCACCCTTACTACTCCTGACAATCCAGTCGTGTAAGCTCACCTTCAGCACTCCTCTTGAAGTCTCTAATTCACCATGAAACCCGTTCTCACCCCAGAGAATAGTAAGGTTACTAGGAGTGCAGAACTTGATTAGTTCATCCCACTTACAGGTATCACTAATAAATTGAATAGCGGATACATATTCGGGCATTCTTTGAAACTTATGAGTGTAGATTACCATCTGTTTACCCTTTCATATTGCAGAGTGACACACTCATGTAGTACAGCGGGGTCAAACCTCCACCCCTCTGTATATTCCATCTCGGGTGTGGAGAAGATAGCGTTTGCAACCGCTTCCGAACACCACATACGCCTATTGTGTTGCTGTCTGTACCCCCTGATTAGCATGAGTATGTTGTGGATGAACCATGTTCGTATGAACACCAGACCTAGTACGTCATAGCGTCTTCTCTGTGCTATCCACTCTTCGAATTTTAGTATCGCATGAGCATTGTATGGGATTTCAACTACATCCCATTTATACCAGTCAAGCGTAAATACCTTCTTACGCACCCCAGCTGCAAATTCTACTGAATACCCTGTAACACGGGGGACGAGGGGATGGCTATCATTAAATAACAACAGCTCTGAATGTGAATACCAAGAACGCAGTACTAGCCTGCACCCAATATTAAACAGTCCTTTAAGTCCTGATCTCGTTCCCTTATAACTGGCCACATACATTTTCTGCAAGGTCAATCTCCCTTTAACTATAGATAAGATAGTCGTTTCCTGTCGAGTTTAGAGAGGGCTTTATAGTCTCTGGAAATCCGTTTGCTGATACGTTGTACTACCCTGTCTATAATTCTTGGCGCCTTGCGATGCAAAGCATCATCAGCACGACTTATGAAATCATTCGGTGGTGACTTTTTCCATGTTCCAGTAATAGCGAACCTATACCAGTAAGCACGTTCTATCACAACCATCCTATCGCGCTTTGGATCTATTCTTACATTTACACCATACCTCTTGTTAATTGCACGTTTACGCTTGAAGGAAGGCTGTGCCCTCGTAGCATTCGCATGTCTGATTGATTGCCGTAAGTGCGGCTTTGGTTTTTTCCCATTCTTCCTAGATGGAGTTCTTTTGCTATCGTAAGGAGCCTCCCTCCGCATATCTTTTGCGTATTCCTTTGCCATTGTAGTATTAATCTGCGCTATTGCCTGAGTATGGAATGCGTCTGGGAGTGCCAGTATAGATGCAGCCACTTCCCCACTGTTAGTGTGGTCTTTCACAATCTGTATCCTCGCATTCGTATCCCATCCTTTGCCTTAATTGACGTTTCCAGAGTCAGCACTTCTGTTGCCTGATACCGCTGCCCATCGCCAATTTCAAATATGACCTGTTGCGGTCGCATGCTTGCAATTGTTGCGGAATATTGGGTTATTATAATAAGCTCCTGCTTCTCCACATGTACGCCTTCCATATTAACGTCTTTCTGCGTTGCAGGCTTAATGTTTGCAGGGAAAATACCCATAAGAGTATCTTTATTGTATACCCTGACTTTACTTCTTAGCGGCATGCCTATTTTAATCAACGTACCCTCTCTAACTGTATACGTCCTGTCATGTCTGGTGGAGTAATGTAAGTATGGTTAATCATATATTTTGATATTACCTGCTCAATCTCCAGCCCTGGCATTGTTCTTACGTTCTCTACCGTTAGACCTGTTGGGCTTTCATATATTCTGGTGAATATGAGCAAAGCTGCCAACTGTATAGACTTTGGCACTGGGTCTATCCCAACATTCCCAGAAACATTGTATTGGTATGCATACTCTAATGCTGTTTTAAAGGTTACTTCAGTACGCATTCTGGAGGCATTCAACACATGATAGTGATCTGCATGTATTGTTTCAGCCTGTCCACCTTGTTCACTTGTGACGGTGATTGTGACGTCAGAATATATGTCTGTTGTGTACAACCTTATAATTCCTCCATTTATATTAGGGGAGGGATGGATTGTTTCGGTACGAGTACCAGGCAAAAGTGTTCTGCCTGCTCTGTGGGTCACTATATCACCAGCAACCTGTAGCTGCGCGCGCATAGCACTGAACTCACCTTCTGTAGGTGTTTCACCAAGTCTTACCTGCCGCATCAGCTGTACATCAGATATTATATCCGACCAATCCACCACACCCCCCACCGCTAAGTAGCGTCATCTGATTCGCCGATATCTGATGATATTTCTTCCACTATCCCTTCTAACACCAAGTTATCACACAAGCTACGGTCTGTAAGTGTGCGGATATCGCCAGCCATACCGTTTAAATAGCGAGCATTCCACGACCTTAACATCTTTACTTGTATTTGCCCTTCAGCTTGGGTTTGTTTCACAGATTCCTGTTTCTTGCTCATATCTCCCCCTCATTATGCAGCAGCCATTTTAATAGCAGCAACCTGCGTATCACGTAGCAACCTGCCCCCAACAAGGAAATGTCCAGCGATCCTTTTCGTACCAGACTGTAGACTCTGTACAGTGTCTGGTACTCTTGATATCACTGGCGTGGAGTGTACAAGTTGGAAATTCTTAGGATTAAGGAAATAAATTGGAATACTGCTATTCCCTACATCAGCAACGGCATCATCGACCAGAATTTTCATGCCAAGCACAGATGAGGATTGTAAGACCGTCTCATACATTTTCCTACCATCAGCATATTTAATATCATGCAAGGCAAGTTGTCCTGTCCTGCTTGTAACAACCATCCCCCCACTAGCATATGCACGAGGTAATGCACTGAATAGAAGATTAATTACTTCTTGTTCTGCGATATCTGTGGTTGATACGGCTGTGATCCTTCCAGAATATCCAGCAACAGCCGTAGCGGCAGTAACAGAATTCTGGAGCCCATGTATCCCTCTCTGGGAACTTGATATTGCAGCTAACTGGCCAGTTACTATCTGGGTAGCAATAAATTTCATGATCCCATCGGTATAGGTCTTCATCACATATCTACCTATTGCCTCTGGGGTTGGATTTGTTGCGTATACAGAATACTGAAGTTCCTTCAGGGAACACATACGCGGGGCAACCGACACAGAAGAGACTGCTTCAGGTGACGCCTGGGCAGGGCTTGCAGGCATACTATTTGTATTGCTGGCAACTGCGGTAAATGACACGACATCGGTAATATTCTCCCCCATGTCCACCGTAAGATTTTCACTAAGATCATTTTGCACCCTCCTAGATACCTCTTCATAAAGTGGGTATGCACCTGTAAGGTGCGTAAGCAAATCTTCCATATATCTAACAGGAATTAATATCTGGTCTGGAGTCCCCCCTGAATAAGATGCTGTCGCATACCCTGCCTGTGAGATGAATTGATCAGCATAGCCACCCATTCTTTCACGCTCTGTAGCGTACACACGCTCCCCAAGCGAGTATGCACCCACCAGTCTATACATATTCTCCACAGGGTCACGCATGGCCGCGTTAGATACTAGGGCTGGCGCATGAAGTGGATTGATTACATTCTCTGATGGGAGAGGTAAGGAGTGAAGTTCTCCAGCACCTGAGTTTGCTAATGGGGCATGACTTTGACAGGCAAGCTGGATGTTTCCTACGGCTGTTGCAAGCTGCCGTTTACGGTCTGCCGCCCTGGCTTCCTGCGCTTTGCGCTCTACTTGGTCAAGCGTCATTGACAGTTCTTTAAACTGTTCGTCTGTCATGTCATTTAGGAGTCCATCACTGACGGCAGTTGCTGTTTGTGACAATTTAGCAATTGCCTCTCTATCATGACCACATTCTGACAGTTCTTTAAGGGTATTTGTTTTCCATGCTGTGAAATCCTGAGCTAGGTCATTATCAGCTAGGTCATTATCAGCTAGGTGATTAAACACTTCTGTAGTGTTGTTATTTGACATATCGTCTCCTTATGATATTATGTATTCAGCACCATACATAATCACATAGGACGCATATATTGCGGGGCATCTGCTAAATGTTCCGCAATATAATTATTGCACCATACACATAGACAAACAACTACTAATCCGCATTCTGGCGGTATTAATCTTCTGTTGCCTTATAGCTGCCTGTCGGTCAGATATCACGTTATTTACAGATTGTGCCTTAGCAGGAGAGGCGGCCATTCTTGCAAACCCAAGCTTTACTGCCTGCTCTCTGTTCATAATAGTCTCTTTATCCAGCATTTGTCTTATTTCCCCTTCAGGTAAAGAAGTTGCTCTCATATATACGCTTAAAAAGAACTGTTCCAGCATATCAAGATATTTAGCTTGTTCACGCAATTCCTTGGAAGTTCCCATAAGGAACTGATACGGATTGTGAATAAGGAATATTGTGCCATCAAGCATCACAGGTAGCTTGTTTCCTGCCAGGGCAATTATGGAAGCCATACTGCCCGCAGTACCTGTAATAACAATAGGAGTGTCTGGGCAGTACTCCCTGATTATATTGTAAATTCCTATCCCATCACTCACAATCCCACCCACAGAATTAATCCGTATAACGGATGGAGTGATTGTCTCCATCCGTGTGGCAAAATCTTCGTATGTTGCTGCAGATATCACTCCAGATATATTGATAACTGTCATTCTCTGTTCCCTTTCTTATTAATTCCTGTGAATGTACCTGTTGATGGCTCTGGCTCCAGTCCCACCATTTCTCTACCTTCTTCGCGTGTCATTAGTGAAGGCAGATTGTTAGTTCCCATTGCAGTTTGTGCAACTTTCATCATTTCAGCTCTCCCGAGTGACGTAAGTGAATCAGTATCATGCTCAAATCTATATGGCTCTCGACCTGAGCGAACCATAAAATCGGTGAGAGCAGAGGATATTTTCCCTGCACCTTTAGCTACCGGACCGCGCACCAGTGATCTATAACTTTCAGCTACTCCGCTACCCCAGTTAGAAGTGCCTTTGTTATCTCCAAGCACTTGTGGGTTAACGCCGAACATACCCGCAGCGATTACTCGGCTGATCTCTGCACGCTTCTCAAGTAGTTGTGTATCCTGCAGGAAGTAGTTACGCAGTGCATCAACTGATACACTATTCCCGCCAAGTATAAGAGGTAGATCTCCATTCCCTGCGTACTGAGATCTGACTGAATTCATATAATCTCTTATATCTTCTGGCTTTAATGCACCTGTAAGCATAACAGCCATCCTTTCAAAGTTATTGTTACCTCTGCGGACAATATCTTCATACGCCTTGTCAATAACATGTGCTGTGCGTAATGTCTTCCCATACTCATCAAACAAAGACCGTCCACCCCATGATATATTCAGGATCATATCACTTGTGTACTCATATAATGCATAGCCTGTTATCCCTGTATGAGTATGGTATATCCTGTATTTTGTAGCTCTGTAATCTGTTTTCTCAACCGAATATACCATGTTATAAGGGATATACAGAAATTGAAGGTGGTCTGCATCTGTTGCATCGGTCATATCAAGTGCATATGCATTGCCATACAAGTACAAATCTCTAAGCATAAGCTCCCAGAATCTCTCCCGTGGCATAGATGCGGAAGGAAATTCACAGAACATTGCTATATCAATCGGCACACCTTTTGATGTACGTACCATGCGACCATTCCTGTATTCCAGCTTCTTAGCTTCAAGAGGCAATTGTGCAATAGTTGAGGATAGCAAATTCACACACGCTGCCACCTCTGGAATTTCCATGGCATGTTGCGGTGATATAGATGAAATAGTGGAGAATAGCCCATCTTCCGTATTATCATGATAACCCCATATACTATTCATCATTATCGCTCCTTTCTTTCACTACTGTATTGTATCGTGTGGTAGAGGGGCAGTCAGTGCGTCCGTAATCGCTCTCATCACTGCGGCGGTATTGTCTTTCTCAGATTTAACAGAATAATATTGAGAAAGAGCCATCATAGCAGCATCAAATAAATCTATCTTTTCTGCTGATGTTTGCTTCAGAGGCACTAAAAGACCAAACTTATCTTCAGACATCCTCACGTTCTCAACACACCATAGGAATGCATTATTCCCGTCATGAAGAAGCTTCTTATCAATGGTGAGGTCGCGTATCGCAGATATGATAGGGGAGCATGTAACTCCATTTTTCTTGAAATACGACCATGCCACCCCTGTGTCCTCAACGGCAACCCTAAGAGCATCAGACATCCACGATTCAAACCTTACTATATCCACCCTACTTTTATCCACAATGGTGATGATATCGAGAACATGATCTATTATTTTCTGTTGATCCATAGTACGACCTTCCCCAGCAACCACAAGATCACCGTCTCTAACGAATTTCTGGAACACATCACCGCAGGCTCTGTTTGCCTTATGCATATGTGCCTCGGCAGGGCAGAAGCCAGTATTCCAAAGGTATATTGTGCCATCTTCACCACGAATAGCACAAGAGACAGCTGCTATATCTCCAGCGGTTGCAAGATCAATACCTATAGAGCATCTGCATTCAGTATCTTCAGCTATAACATCTTCTATGGTCTTTGAGTGTATAGCTGATTTGAAGTCATTAACATGTAGATCAGATGAGCCACCGCATTGTACCCACTGATTAAGATGGTACTGTCTGAAGGCAGTTTCCCGATCTGGGTTATTCACTGCTTCTATTGACGTTGACTCCAGAGCATTCAAAAGCCCTGGCTGATGATCAAGTGATGGGTTAGCCATACGCCAGACAGATCTATCCATTAGATCAACATTCGAAGTATGGTCATCAACAGTATATACTACTGAGAACTTTCTCGGATCATCCACGGGCAATTTCTTTTCAAGACGGTTTGTAAAATATGTTCTTATGTCATAACAGAACCCATATTTATTATTCCCAGCTGTAGTTGTAAGAACCATCATGTCATTAGTATGCCCACCGCCTTGCATAAGCTTGTCATACATAGAAGAGCCTTTCCACTCGTGGATCTCGTCAAAGTATACATATATCGGGTCTCTTCCATCAGCCCCTGATGGGTTAGCAGGCATAGCCATAATATGATGTATAGACCCTGTATGGTCAGTATAATATATGGATGCCTCTTGGGAGTTATTTATGAACCTGAAGGCATCTTTACATAGCATTCCTTTGTTTATCATACGGTGTACTACCTCTTGAGCTGCTGATACTACTCTTGCGGCCTGTTTAAGAGTGTTTGATACAACATAAATTTCTTTTTTCACGTCTGAATCTTCCTGAATAAGGAAGTACAAAGGTAATGCTACCCCGAATATGGTTGTCTTGGCGTTCTTTTTCGCTACCTCTATGTAGCCCACACGTATTATACGGTTGCCTGTCTCTTTAGACCTAAAGCCGAACATCGCACACAGGCAGAATATAGACCAGGGGGGGAGCTGGATTTCCCCTTTAGGAGTAAGAGGAATTGATTCCGCAAAACCACATACATTTGCTATCCCATGCATATCTATATTATACATTGCTTTACTAATGTCCTCTATGAATCCCTTACATGCTAACACTTCGTATTTGCAATATTTATCCGTGTCACCCAGTACATTTAAGGCATATTCCTTCGCAATATCAAAGTATATTACTCCAAGGTCTGTATAATCATCATTATCTGTCATGTTCTCTTCTTTCTGGCGATGGAATCAGTCATGTTAATGATGTTCATTCTCTGAATTTGTTTCTCATCAGTAGAATTCTCTAGAACTGATACAGCCACTGAACTAATTCTAGCACGTATCTTGATAGCGTGTTTCTGTAATGTGCATATTGCCGAAGCTGTGGAGCTCTTCATCTTGCCGCTCAGCAGCTGGCTCATAATAACTTCTGTATCACACAGATATCTTACATCATCAAAATGTGATAAAGGTATCTGCATCTGCCCTATAATACGTATAAACTCAAGATAATGTGCGCTTCCTTCTTCGTATGGCGTATGGGATGGCTTGATTACCTGTTGCTTTCCAGTCTTCTTCATAAAGGGTATCCCTCCCATTCTCTTTCAGGGTCTTCTGTGCATGGCAGCTTTTGCATATTGGTTGCAAATTATCAATATCCCAGAATTCCCCTCCCTGGTCATGTGGTATGATATGGTCTATGTCAGTTGCCTCTTTTGCTATGTGTGCGGCAGCACACATAAGGCATAGTACCCCTTTTTCTGCAAAAACAATCTCTCTTATCTTTCTCCACTGGGCTGTACGGTAGATCTTCGTTTCTTCATTTGTTCTGTACTGTGCGTGAGAGAGCGGTTTTTTCATGTCCATAGTCTCCGAATATGCAGATAAAGTCCGAAAATATTTTTTTCCCTCATGTGTGTAAAACGACTAAATGATGTGTATATGTGGGGATATGGAATAGGGGAAAACTTTTCATACCCCCCCATGGGCATACATAGGTACTTGATAGATATCTATGTAAATATTAGAATAATACTCTAGATATTACAAATGAAATGTGTGAAATGAAACCTATAGTCCCGTGGATGGGAGGCAAGCGTAGACTTGCCAAACATATCATCCCTCTATTCCCGAAACATCAGTGTTATGTTGAGCCATTCTGTGGAGGAGCAGCCATCTTCTTTATGAAACCAGAATCAAAGTATGAGGTTATTAACGATATTAACACAGATATAATTAACTTATATCGTGTGACAAAGTATCATATTGATGAGCTATACAAACAACTGAAGTGGATGCTCACGAGCAGGGAGATATTTGAATGGCTGAAGGTAACGCCACCAGAAAGCATGACAGACATTCAACGAGCGACACGTTTTCTGTATCTACAGAAGACTTGTTTCGGAGCACTTAGTCATAGGAATAATCCATCTTTTGGGACAAGTACTACAAGCAGAGCAAGATTCAATATATTTAATTTTGAGCAAGTGCTTAGTGATGCTCATTTGAGGTTATCTCATGTTACAATCGAGAACATGGGATGGCAGGAGATTATCAAACGATACGACAGACCTCACACGCTATTTTATTGCGATCCCCCGTATTGGGAAGTAACAGGCTATGCATCTGCTTTCACATGGGATGAATACGTGGAAATTAATGAGATGATGGAAAATATACAAGGTAGTATGATCTTATCAATCAATGATCATACTGATATTCGGCAGTTGTTTAAACATGAACCTATTCAGACTGTTAAACATACGTATACAACATCAGGAGTGCAAAAGTGTAAAAAAGCTACCGAGTTAATATACGGTAAATTCAATACACCTTTGCACTAATAATCATTACTTTTCTAGTGTTCCTACCACCTGAAGCTTCTTGATGCCATATTCGAAAACGCCATGCCATTGCTCTTGCCCGAGGACTTCTCTGCGCTCGATCATCAGCGTAAAGCGGTCGATGCCGTGTTGTTTGGCAGTGGCGTAATCTTCCAGTGAGTACCAAGCTTTGCGTGCTAGCGTGGTTGCCATTCTCTTGACAGTGTATTCAAATACATTCAGTAGTTGTTCCATCTCTACATCGGTGCATTTGTCATTTTTAACATCCTCAATCATTCCCTTATAAAATATCTTACTCATTGTGTCGCCTCCATTTGTGTAACTTCTTATAGTTATATTATCGCTCTGTTCGGGGCAGCAGTCCAGTCAATTCCTAATAAAAGAGAGCTAATAATAGTAATTTATATTGCTCCATAAATTAAATATTAATCTAATATTTAGACACTAGATATAGGATGCAGATCTTTAGTGTATAGATTGTTGATAGATATATTTATTACTGGTATAATTCTATCTGGAATTACATTTTGATTTAGATATTTATTTAGGTATCTATTATGAGTAACAATATATTAAAGTTTTTTAAACTACATCATCCCCCAACCACAGGTGAAATATTCCAGAGGTTTATTGATGAGATATGCCATCATCGTAAAGGTGGCAGACAAGAGATGTATCGTCTTATGAGATTTATAGATGATGATATAGGTAAGATACCCATTGATAAGCTCAGCGGCGTAGACCTCTCATGCTATATAAAACGCCAAGCTCACTTGAAAACGTCAAGTATAAACAGAGATTTGACGCTCATTCTTAGCGTGCTTGGATATGCACGTAAATACTGGGATATGAAAGTCCCAGAGGTATCAGGATCATTTAAACGCCCACAGAACCCACCACCCAGAGAACGTAGGATACATGAACATGAAATATCAGCTATCCTGAAGATTGCCGATCCCACACATGTTATCTCACGCGATGATCTATGTATTACAGCTAACTGCCCCAAGACACTAATCATTGCTATGGTGTTCTTGTTCGCTATTGAAACAGCAATGAGGAAACAAGAGATATTAAGTCTTAAGTTCAGTGACATATGTTTCACAGGAGCATATGCACAGATAAGAAGGTCAAAAACAGGGAGAGCAAGAAGGGTACCTCTCTCAGATCGTGCAATGTGGTGTGTGCGGAAAATGCACTCCCCACATGATGGATACATATTCCCTGTCTCTTCAGGGTCTATGTGCGTACTATTCCGCAGAATGCGTGACAGAGCAGGGATAACAGGGCTTACATTTCACGATACCAGACATGAAGCTATCACCAGACTATCTAAGCATCTTGGGGTACTCCCTCTCGCTAGGATGGTTGGTCATAGTAACATCAACCAACTAATGACATATTACAATCCTACTACCAACGAGATTGCTAATATGATAAACGCTGGCTATGATAATACCCAGATTTCATATGGGGATTATTCATATCTAGGAACATCATCATGCTCACCCTGCTCGGAACATTGCTAGGTTTTGCCTCCTCTACAATCCCTGATTTCCTTAAAATATTAAAAGATAAGGAAGACCGTAAACATCAGCTTGCGATGCTTGATATACGGCTTAGAGCAGAGAAGGAATCAATAAGTCTGGAAGCTGATGCCGCTGAAAGCACTGCTTTATACGCTCACGACAGTAAGCTTGGGGGGGTGAAATGGGTTGATGGTCTGCGTGCTTCTGTGCGTCCTGTGATTACCTATGCTTTCTTCATCTTGTTTTCCGTGGTGAAGGTTACTACCATTCATCATCTGTCTGCTCAGGGTGTCGGAATTACAGACGCACTGATTGCGGTGTGGGATGAAGAGACGCAAGTATTGTTTGCTGCTGTAATTTCGTTCTGGTTTGGGCAGCGTTCAATGGCAAGGTTAGGCTCTAGGATACGTGATGAAAGTTGAATATACCCTTAGGGATCTATTCAAGCGTTTTATTGAGGAGGTATGCCCTTATCGCAGAGGTGGCAAGCAGGAGAGACATCGCCTGAATAAGTTGATGCGAGACGTGATATCAGAGGTGGCTATATGTGATCTTAAAGGATCAGATTTCGCTTGTTACATCACTAGGCAAACCCACCTTATGAGCTCATCGATCAACAGGGATATTACCGTTATAATGTCGGTACTTGCGTATGCACGTAAATACTGGAGAATTGATATTCCTAACATATCAGGATCATTTGAACGCCCTCAAGACCCACCACCTAGGGATAGACGCATATCAAGTAGGGAAGTTGCAAGAATCGTGGCTGTTGGTGATCCTGAAGGGTTTATATCAGGGAAACGGCGTGTTCCCCTCCATGCCAACAAGAGCGTTGTTGTTTGCATTGTTTTTCTGCTGGCTATTGAAACAGCAATGAGGAAATCCGAGATACTGCGGCTTCGTCATAGTGACATTGATCTTGAGGAGAGGTTTGCAAATATAAGGATCTCTAAGAACAGGAGAGCGAGGAAGGTTCCATTATCAGAAGAGGCGATACGGCTGATTATGAAAATGAAGACCCCTAAGGATGGCTTAATCTTTGATCTTAACGGTCACACCATGTGTACTGTATTTAGAAGGATACGCAAGCGTGCTGGGATTGTAGGCGTTACTTTTCACGATTCACGCCATGAGGCAACTACAAGACTTGCTTCAGTTCTGGATGCTTTACCGTTGTCACGTGTGACAGGCCATACAGACCTTAAGATGCTACTTAGATACTATAACGCAACTACGAAAGAGCTTGCACATTTAATTGATGCAGGCCGCAAGTAATAAACCCACTATCACAAGTATTGTTTACTTATCTTTACTACACAAATAAACCTGCCGTTAAGCTATGTGTATGAATCTTACTACAGGCACCATACACCCAACTCTTACACATACTAATCACAAAACCCCCAACATATAAGGGATTCATAAGTCTTGGCATTCCCCACAAATATAAAACATGATTATATTTATGTGGAACATATGCAGCACCAATTTTATTCTTAGAATCTTAAATATATATTAACCCCAAATTGTTAAATACATCATACCGCAACAGGGATATACCCACACCCAACAAGGGCTTTAGACACCTCTAACTATTTCCAAGAATGGAAAAATTAACAACTACCTAATGTGTTTTTTCAAATTTATATAGCTCTCTCACTAGCTTCTATTCTGGAAACACGTGCCACTTGGGACGATATTATAAGCAGCAATTCAACACATCATATCAGACTAATTAAACATATAAAAACATCTTATACTATGTAATATAAGGCCATTACATAACCATGATATCAAGTAAAGTTACGATAGTTATATCAGGTGAATAGAATAGTTTACATAACAATACTTGTTATCATTATATTTATATATTTATCATATAATGGGTGTATATAAGATAAAAAAGCAACAATACATTCCACATTCATTGTTTGTTAATAAACATTGTTCGATTCCGTCCCTGAGCACCAAACAAGTAAAACCGCATAAATAGCGGGTTTTACGCAAGATACAAAAAGCGAACTATGTACTAAAATACATAGTTAATTTCCCGTGCGTTCCTGTAATTATAGATAATTTTTTTACTTGGTATCACACGTTTTTTACTTGCTAATTACATCAAGCTGATATACCGTAAACTCAATGTCAGGGGCTGATACATAGTCTTTTCATAGAACTATGCTTCTCCTTTTTGATTGTTTGTTTTGGTATTGCCATATCTACTTTATTGTTGGTATGGCGCATTAAGTGCCCCTGACAGGTTTTAAGAAAGCTTTATCAAGCAGCTCAAATAATTATCCACGACTTAAGCTGTTCTCTATTAAGAGAACCTGATCTGGCGTCAATCATTTCACCGTTATAGAACATAATGAATGTTGGTACGGACGCAATCTTATAGCGATCTGCAATATCTGGGCATTCATCAATATTCACTTTCACGAAGTTAGCTATCCCTTCACTAGAAACCTTTTCTAGTGTGGGTAAAATCTGCTTGCAAGGCACACACCAAGGCGCACAGAAATATACAATTACCTTTGTATTCCTTATCTGCATAACCTCTTTATCAAAATTATGATCATTTGCTTCGGTAATCATTCTTCCCCCCTCCAGTTAATTCCTATTAATTCCTCTTAGTTCCCTTATTCTTCTTTATTTTCCAGATATCAAGAAATCCTTTACACCTTGAAAGTTTCTTCTCTGTATACTCTGGTTATCCTGTACCTTAAAGGCTTATCATCCTTTGTTTGTATCTCCACATCAACGGTATAAAGATTCTGATGCCAGTCTTCGCCTGATGTCATATATTCCTTATCATAATCATTATCAAAAATAACTCTTACAGGGTTTCTACATATATTCTCTATTAAACCTTTATTTCCTCTGTCTTTATTGTTGCTGTAGAAACCTGTCTCACGCCAATAGAATAACTGCTTGTTCATACTATGCATTCCTGTATTTGTCATGCTGTTAAGCTTCTCTCTGATAGCAACCGCCTCACTGCCGTTGAATGTACAATTATAGTATGTGTTGCCAGATGATACGGCATGAGATCCGAAACTATTACGTGTATCCACATCTAATAGGTTTGTTATTTTCACGGTATCTTTATAATCTTCAGATGATGGGACAGGATAGCCTTCTTCTGTTTTTATATCCTTCTCATCCTTCCCAAAGGATATTATTTGTTTCATATATCCAGCAAACTGTATCAGGTTATTTACAGATGATATAAGTGGCACTGGGGAGGAGTTTATAAGCGATATAAGCTCCAGTATTATAGACCCATGACGAACCTCTTTAATCAGTAACTTTGCTTCTTCATTCCTGTTATTGAACCTTGCGTATACATTTGAAATGGCAATCATACCCCTTGATAATCTGTCCAGTTCTAATGGTCTTCCATTATTTATGGTTATAATAAAACTATCCATATCATTATCCATTCTTCCCCCCTCCAGTGAAAATTCACCAGCCAAACGAATCAGCCTTATCCCTTTGTAATCAACTTTTCTTCCCACCTCCAGTGAAAATTCACCAGACCATTTTTCCCACGTCAGCAAAATGGTTGTGCATAACCCTGTTAGATAAAAAATGCCGAAACACAAACTAACACAGTTATTATATGGGCATAAAATCCCTTAAAAATCCCATAGAATAAGGGGCTGTGGGAGTTATCCACAAGGGTTTAAAACAGGCAAACTAACACAGCACACAAACTAACACAGCATACGCTTTTCTGTGGATGAAATAACCCTTTAGAATCAATAGGTTACGATAAGTTTTCCACAACAGCACTTAAAAACTAACACAGTAAATATATATATATACAACAACAATAATACCCATGCAGGGGTGCTTTTGTTTTTTGGAAGAAATGAAAAATATATTGACTTGCAGCCCACATTAGTGTTGATATGGCAATACTGAAACAAGAAAGGATTGAAATGCAAAAATTATTCAAGGATTCACGGCTTAGAAACCGTGATGAAATCCTTATGCTTACGTTACTAATGGACGGATGCGTAAGAAAACCAACTAAAATTAGACGGATGGGACAAGAAATTGCCCTGAACAGACATGAAATCTGTATATCTCTAAGAGATATTGTAAAAATTCTCAAATTCGGATTGCAAAAGGTCAGAACCTTCATCAAAAGGATGAGGAAATATGGACTTGTTAAGCGCATTGCAAGATTCCCAATAGGAGTTTACAGAGTTGTTCTAAATCAAATCGGCAACTGCGCTACTTTGCCACCACGAAAAGCACAAAAAGAGCCAAATCCCCAACCTAAGCAAGGAACTTGTTCCCTGTGGGTAAATGATTCACCTAAGAAGGAGCAGAAAAAACGATGGTGGGAGAAGAATAGCAGGGAAAAAGGAGTGATCCAGATGATAGATAAACATAAAATAGCCCAGGCAAACTATAAAGCTGGTTTGGCGTTGCTTCTTGAAGACCACCCCTTAAAAGCTCTTAATATGTTCACAAAAGCCATAGAACTAGACCCTAACATTGCAGAATATTATTGTGATAGGGGTGACTTGTTATATGAACTTGGAAAGCATGATAAGGCTTTGAAAGACCTCACCAAAGCCGTAGAACTAGACCCTAACATATACGGAAGACTTGAGATGCAGAGAGTAAGATATCAAGCACCCCTTGATAGACCTGTAACCGACACAATGCCAAACAGAAAGGATTTACTATGAAGGCTATATTTAAAACTAAGAATTCTACTGATGAAGATATAGATGGAGGGATATTATGAGAAAGGCACATAAGATTACGTTGGTGGCAGTGCTATGCCTAGTATCAATAATATGTTTCCTGTGTGATTTGAGTATTACCTCTGCGGTATCACAGATGCTCGTTACTTTCTTTTCTATTATATTCGGTTTCTATATATCATCTGTAGCAATCTTATATCACTCACATTACCTGAAATGGATGTATAATAATATTGATAATAAGGCAGGTATGAGAGGAACCCACAAGTTAAGATTGTATTTGATCAGTTGTGGTCAGTTGATCATATTATCTATAGTGTTATTGATAACATATGTGGTATTAGAGCCAAAAATACAAGACTTGGAGATATTTTATATAGATATTAGCCGCATGGCAAGTGCATTACTATTTGGAATATCAGGTCAGAATATATTTAGTATGCTGTTGTTATTACACACTATAGTGAATGGGATTATCGAGGAAGGAAAGCTACAAGCAGAACAAGAATAGCAGGGAAAAAGGAGTGATCCAGATGATAGATAAACATAAAATAGCCCAGGCAAACTATAAAGCTGGTTTGGCGTTGCTTCTTGAAGACCACCCCTTAAAAGCTCTTAATATGTTCACAAAAGCCATAGAACTAGACCCTAACATTGCAGAATATTATTGTGATAGGGGTGACTTGTTATATGAACTTGGAAAGCATGATAAGGCTTTGAAAGACCTCACCAAAGCCGTAGAACTAGACCCTAACATATACGGAAGACTTGAGATGCAGAGAGTAAGATATCAAGCACCCCTTGATAGACCTGTAACCGACACAATGCCAAACAGAAAGGATTTACTATGAAGGCTATATTTAAAACTAAGAATCTAGTCGAGTTGGAACTAGATTCTTATCGGAAGGAGAAACACTTCTACAGGCAATATACAGGAATAAACGATTCCCTCAGAGAGATTATTATAATGAAGATATACGCCACAGCAGGAACTAGTTATGCTTGTTTTTGGATAGAAGATAAGGAACATGGTATATTTTCAAGTGGTGGTGGGAAGTCTGGCGGGAAAGGAAGCATGGGTAACCATAAAGCAAGTGCAGCAGCTCAGAACGCCATAAATGCAGCGGGTATTTTTCTTGATCATGGCATAGATACATATGGGGATGGCGCGATAAAACACGCTATGAGTGCCATAATGAGCGAGTTATCCTACCATAAGCATGCTATAGTAGAAGCACTCCCATAGAAGATAAAGCCGCAATGGCGGGACTGGAGCCAGAGTAGATGGGATTCCCAGATTGAAGGGGAATCTCAGTTATTCGAGAATTTCGAATAACTGGAGAGGTTATGCAGATGAATGAAATTAAGGGATCAATAGACACCTTCACCAGAGCTATCTCTATAGCTCCTGACAATGCGGAAGGCTTGTTGCTTTAGATGCAGAGAGTAAGATATCAAGCACCCCCTGATAGACCTGTAACCGATACAATGCCAAACAGAAAGGATTTACTATGAAGGCTATATTTAAAATTGATGATCTAGTCGAGTTGGACACAGATTCACATCGCAAAGCGGAACACTTCTACAGGCAATATACAGGAATAACCCATGACTTCACAGAGATTCTTATAATGAAGATATATGCCCATCCAGAAACTAGCTACGCTTGTTTGTGGATAGAAGATAAGGATCTTGGTATATTTGCAAGTGGTAGTGGAAAGTCTGGCGGGAAAGGAACCATGGGTAAGCATAAAGCAAGTGTAGCAGCTAAGAACGCCATAAATGAAGTGGGGATTTTTCTTGATCATGACATAAATAGTTTTGGCGCGATAAAAGACGCTATGAGTGCCATAATGAGCGAGTTATCCTACCGTAGCCATGCCATAGTAGAAGCACTCCCATAGAAGATAAAGCCGCAATGGCGGGACTGGAGCCAGAGTAGATGGGATTCCCAGATTGAAGGGGAATCTCAGTTATT
>ENA-OREC01000031-OREC01000031.1-marine-metagenome-genome-assembly--contig:-NODE-31-length-32997-cov-13.339733_pt1 | contig 32997 bp, 11 predicted proteins | sample MGYA00248626_ERZ508543 | MGnify/ENA primary metagenome ERZ508543 (study PRJEB26211, sample SAMN05518279) | marine metagenome | isolation source: Puget Sound, Washington, USA | host: Bankia setacea...
GCTAGAAATTGTACCAGTAATAGAAGTTCCAGGCTAGAAATTGTACCGGTAATAGAAGTTCCAGGCTAGAAATTGTACCAGTAATAGAAGTTCCAGACTAGAAATTGTAATAGTGTTCTTAGATTCCAACCCTCCTCATCATGGTCTCTCTAAGCCCGGCTGAATGTTTTTGTTGAACATCCAGGCGGTGTGTTATAAACATGGGTTGCTAGAAGAATAAACAATATGTGTAATTTCTGGATTTCCACACTTTTTTCTGTGTGCTCTCCATACTACTCCAGCTGCTGTGTTCATTCACTGGGCTTCTACTACTGCATCTATTTCCACACGTTCATTAAAAATAACTTTGTGTATGTAAATGGAGTTGTGAAAACAGAAGTGTTCTAAGTGCCATTGCATGAAGAAGTAGATAGAACATTTTCACATTGGCCGCACACAGCGTTATCAAAAATAAATATGTAAATCAAGGGATGAAAGTGAAGAGTTCTTAGTGCCATTAAACGAAGAAGCAGATAGAACTATTTGGCGTTTACCCCTCTAAATGTTATTCTTGGTAAGACATGAACCTTGTACAAGAGATGTTATAGGTGTTTCATACATTTATTAATTGGCCAGTTTGGTTTTTGGAAGCTGTGTCTGACTCACTGTGGAACGCCTGGCTTCAATGTATTATCAACTACCTACCTTGTTTTTTGGAACCGTTGGGTGCTTGGTGTTGTAATTAGCAGACATGATGTGATTAGAAGTGTGATCTAAAAATAGACTGCAGTTACGTAGTGTTATAAGATGATCTGAGAAGATTTTTGTGGAAGCATCATTTTTCAGTATTTCTGTAAGGCTTGTATAACTGGAACTAATGAGTTATTTTAAAAGCAAAAGTTTCTATGAAACAATTTGAATCAACAAGAAAAAAGTATATTTTAATAGAAGAGAAAAGAACATAGATAGAAGAAGAAAGGAAATTTATCAAAAAGGTATATTTTGATGGAAAAAGAAAGAACTTTGAAGAATGGAAAACGTTCTCAAAATATGAAACATGTGGTGTAAATATTTGGGCGTGATTGATATTTGGAATTGGCAGATAAGTATTAGTTAACTGCAGCCCATACAGGCAGTTCTAGCAGATGTTTTACCTATCAGTTGTAGAGTGCAGTCTGCCAGAAGCACTTGACTCCCGACTTGCATGTATCTCTATTACCACCTCCCCCATCCCTCCTTGCTTCCATAACTCAAACCCAACCATGCATGCTTTGTTGAAAATCAGTTAACATTCCAGAGAATAGAGGGCCTTATCACAGCCGTAGATACTGGTATCTTGAGTATTTCTCCCAGGCCCTGAAGGATAAAGGGAAGATATAGAAAGAAGAAGAAATCAATTATAGCCTAATCAGATCTTCTCTCTACAGAGCTTCAGCTTAACCCCCTCCCCCATCCCCTCTCTTCCACAACCCTCCCCACCCATCCACTCCACACCCATCCACTTTCTTCCACACTTCCCTCTTCTCTCTCTGACTCATATGTGTAGTAATAGCACAGCCAACATGCTCATCAGCAGCTTGATAAACATCAGCACAGGGGTGCTTACAATACCGCTAGTTCAATTCATTCCTATCCTAATCTTCAGTTTTCAATTTGTTCACTTACCTGAAACAGAACACCCATTAACTTACCTTTACACATTATAATGGCTTGTATATTTATATTTAATGGGTGCTGATTTGAGGGCTGTATGCATGAACACTGTGAGAATCAATGAATAAGGGAGGCTTGAAATAGGGTAGGATAGGAAACGTGGATTTTTTCTTCCAAAGATGTATTTGCCATGTAGGTAAATGGCACGAGACAGAAGATGTTATATTTAGTGCAGACTGTAGCTATTAATGTTACCAGCGATTACCCTCTTTGATATTTGTGGCTGTGAGAGAGTTATACCTGCTTATTCATTATGATAGGTATGTCAGGTATATATGGTACAAGGGTACAACAGGGAAGAACATTACTGCAAATACCCTACCCCAACAGTGTAGTATAGCATAGTGTTAATTTCCAATCACAGGGGGGGCAGCACACACTCTCATATACTACCTACACACACTACTTACACCCCTGTGTCTCCCAGTTGATCATGAAAAGTGAGTTACAGAGTTTTGAAGAAAATAGCTGCTATATCCATCTTGCTGTTTTTCAGTGTGGACATGTATATTATCTGAGGGGCTTATAAGTGAAAGAATGGATTAATGCTCTCGATATTCTTTATCTTATCAAACCTTCACTAATTACTGGTGAGTTATACTGAGAACAATATTTATGTAAGCAGTGTTTCACTATGGGTTTATGCTTATAGCTTTTTTCGTGTGTGTAAGTGATTTTGCCAGCTGATGTGCAGTGTATCGGGTGTACAGTAAGGTACTTTTCTACTTTTCGTGATACTATCTGATGAACTGGGCCTACAAGTGTTAATGAGATTTTGTGCCTTTATTCTATTTCGTGATTTTTTTGGTGAATTTGGAATTGTTTACATAAGGACAGACTGAGTGCTTACTGTCGTGCTGAAGTTAGTGGATATAAGACAGGCTGGACAACTGACCCGGGTCAAAGGTTCTTATTTAATGTGTTTATAAACATATTTGTAACAGGTGAGGATTAACCGCTCAGCCGTGCTTGGTCAATGGTCAATGCTTTTATAATAGGGTCTCTAACAAAGCCTGTTGTGGCAATATTTAAACCATTATTTACAGCCCATGTTTATATAGGATAGATGCAGGTTCAGTAATAGGATATTGGGGACTTAATTCGTTGGAAATTGCAATTAAATAGCCTCAGGACGGGTTAAATGCTAACTGCTGTTTTTTTGCCGGATCTACAGTTTCAATGGATGTTTGGATGAATAGGAGAAATCTTTGTGCAGCTTGATAGATAACCACGGAGGAGATAAATTTGGAAGAAACTACGTATACACTGCACTGTGGAAAATGATTCAAAGCATATTCGTAGTGAGACTGTAAATTTGTGATAATTTTTTCGGGGAGTTTCAGTGAGTGTTAAAAAAAGTTTTACATACATCCTAAAGTGATCTGCACCTAGAATTCATTTATTGCCGCAGAAAAAGAAAATACAGAGGTGAACTGGGAAGTTAAATTGCTAACCTAGTTTGTATAGAGTTTGTAACAGATAAAGAAAAGGCCCAGGCAGTATTATAAGCTATTTCATATGTATGGATGTAAAATTACGAGTGTGAAAAGTATACTATGTAATAGCAGAATAGGTGAATAACAGGTGCCCAGTGCTTTGTTTATAGATTGTGCTTTACTAGAGGAGTGTGAAGTTACAGATTTAGGGTGTGTACTGGTTTTCTCTCTTCGATTATTTCAATAATTGTGTCAGTAGGTTTGTGTTAAAAGTGCAAGGAGATATAGCGAGCAGGCAAATATGTCGTACAACAATAACTCCTACAACAACAGTTCATTTCGATACAGCCCATTAGCTAAATATGCGGGTGCTTCTAGTTCTAGTTCGGGTTTATATGGAAGTAGCCATTCATTGAACAATTATTCAAACCCAGCCGGTACCTACGGGTCTAGCACGGGAAACTATGGATCTAGTGCAGGTACCTACGGGTCAAGTGCGGGCACATACGGGGCTGGGACGGGTAACTATGGGTCGGGCTCGAGTAATTATGGGGTAGGATCATACAGCTCAGGACTAGGGTCAGGGTATGGGTCAGGTTATAGTTCAAGGTCAGGGTCAACCAGCAGTATATCGTCCCTGGGCAGTACGTCAGGGTATGGAGGTAGTTCAACACCATATAGGGTACGTATGGCTCTTTGTCAGATACATATGTTAGTTTGACTGTTTTTTGTATTAAACTGAGGTCTAATTATCTCACTTCTTTGTAAGTCAAAACTTTTACCTCATTCAATATAATGCTTAACTGTTTTAGTGTACACAAAGGTTGAATTTATGATGATGTACTAAGAGCCAATGGTAAGAGGTTGTGCCATGAACATGTTTACAGTCATCTTACAACTATCATCACTAGTAAAAGGATTCAGCAGGTTCAGGTTTTTTCAATGCCTATTTCAATGAACTTGAAGAGGGAGGTGCCAATACATGCCTGAATTCATAGTACCAAAACAATGCTGAGGTTTGAAATGCCAGTGTAAATAATGACTTCAATCAACTCGTATATGCACCTATTATCCAAATGATATCTAGTAAATTCTCTTGAAAGTAAGCCAGCTTGTAAAATTGGAATTTATTAGTAGAGATGTTCACTGGTACAAAGATGTTCTCCTATATAGAGGCTCTCATATATAGTTTAGTTTTGCTATTAAGACCACTTGGTATTAAGACCAGTTCACTAATAAGACCAGTCCACTATTAAGACCAACTGTTTTCTGTCCCAAACAACTCATTTCATTGTATTTGGGTGGTGCTATTTTAAGACCAAATGACTATTAAGACCCCTCTTTTTGTCAGTGTGATGTCGGTCCTAAGAAATGTAATAGAATCGCATCTTGATCAGTAGAAAAGTGTATCTTTGTTTCCTGAACTGCTTCTATAAAATGCAGGCAATATCTGTTCCACTTACTGGATACCCGAGTCATTTTGTCGAAGAGGTCTATCAGTGAAAAGTCAGGATTATGCACTGAGCATTTAGCACTGTAAGGAGATGTAAGATTTGTATGCATTGCCCAGATTATATAATGACTTTAGTAGGTGCTTTACGGATTATGTGTTCGTCAAGTCATTATGTTGTTCAATCAATCTTTCAACCTGGTTTATTCAGTGCTTAAATTCTAATGAGACTACCACTGTGATTTGCTTATCCAGGTGTAAATTAGTATGTAGCATTGATTTGTCATTCAATCCTATAGCTTTGAAAGAAGCCTCAGTTATGAAAAAAACAAGTAGCTATGACAATCAGAGTCTCAGAAATTGACTTTATCAAGGGGTAAAACTTGGTGTATGTTATATCTAAGTTTGGATTGAAGAGAAACTGTCAAGGAGTTTTAAAATGATACTATCAACTACAAGAAAGTATATAGTTTTAATTATTTGTGAAAAGAAAGTTCGCTTATTTGGTTTATTTGTGTTGAATGCATGATTATACAAAAATATATTTACTTGTAATATCCCTATCTTAAATAGCTAGGCCGTTTTTGCACTCAAGTGTGAATTACAAGCTTATAGTTGACATTCTACTGTGAATAAGTATCCACAATTACGGACACCGATATTGACCAATTACTTCCACTATCTTCCTAATTCTAGCATTCAACCTCTAGCATTCAACCTCTAGCATTCAACCTCTAGCATTCAACCTCTAGCATTCAACCTCTAACATTCAACCTCTAGCATTCAACCTTTAACATTCAACCTCTAGCATTCAACCTCTAACATTTAACCTCTCATTTTGTTACATTATCCATCTTTTTGGGACTACATTTGCAGTTATACTTACAAGGGGAGAGCCACTCAATACAAAACTACGCTCATTTCCTGAATGGACATAACTCACATACAAGCAAACCTTTCATCATTTCTCTTCTTCTCATCTCTGTTTATATAAAATGACTAATTGTTTATATATAATGACTAATTGAGGGATGAAAAGAAAACTGTTGTAACACTATATGAAACAAGACAGTCTTTCATTTAACCTTAAATATACGTGTTTCAAACAGCCTTCCAAGTCACTTAGTTTGATTATCCTGACTTAAATGGGTGATTAACAAAATAAATATTTATAAGTTTACAAAGGAGAGGGGGGTCTGTAGAACATAGTGGAGCTTTTTAATCAATTTTGGCTGGATGGTTCATGAATAGAAAATGAGAGTTTATCTAGGATTTAAACTGTACAGGTTTCATGTTTATCTGTGATTCAGACATCCCAGGATTGGTATAAGGATGTAGGAGAACAGAATTTTGCAGCATATGTTCTTTACTCTTTACAATTAGAAGAAAATGTTTTTTTACAAATCTATTTACTCACATTGTTAATACACAATTATTTACTCATAAGATGAACACACGATTATTAACTCACAAGGTGAACACAAGATTATTTACTCACAAGATGAACACACGATTATTAACTCACAAGGTGAACACACGATTATTAACTTTTAAGGTGAACACAAGATTATTTACTCACAAGGTGAACACACGATTATTAACTCCCAAGGTGAACACAAGATTATTTACTCACAAGGTGAACACAAAGTTTGAAAGACTATAAAAAAAACATGGTGAACAAAAAAGGTTGAAACATGTTTATTCACAGGTGCTTAATTTTGTCCAACTTTGAATTACTTCTTCTGTAAATAGGTGTGTTGGTAATGTTCTGGCCTTTGTTTCCCGACAGTAGTATATCTGAGGTAATGTCAGTTACTGGTACTCACATTACGTTATTAGTGCAATATCTGTTTTAACAGGTCTTGTAGTGACACCAGGGACAGACAGTTGTAGCATTAATTGTCAGTCTGTTCTACAAGTATTTGTCAGTGTATAGTTTGTCAGTTGAGTGGAATTTGGCAGTGGTTGCTTGTTTGTTGCAGATTGTTGTTCATTTATTATACACTAAGTCTTGTATGTCAGCAATAACAAATATACCATGATATAGTCAATAGTTTGAAATTGGAAGAAAAACTGGAAAAACCATAAAACAAAATAGACATTTTTATTTAGATATAAGTTTTGTTTGTTGTGGTCTTATCTTTAATATATGTAGATTGATAGATGTGGTAGTATAATATACAGCAGACAGAATGAAACTATTAGCATATCTATATTCCACCTTTTGATTGTTATATGGATTTGATCAGTTTAATGCTTCATGTTTAGTAGTTGTTAAGGCCTAGCACAGGCTCTGATTTAAAATGTTTGTTTCCTATTACATAACATTACGTCCTATGTTGTTAGCTGTTATATTACATGTATAATGACGCTTGCTTTATTGCCACATAAATATGGGGGTAAGTAGGGAAAAGCAAGAGAGAAAATGAGTAAGTTTGTAAATATGAAGCTTTTATGGCACCCAATGCAAAACTCAGTTAATGTTGAAAAGGTTTAAAATTCAGTTCAATTTATATTTTGTGGTTTTGAGTGTTTACTTTTGAGGCATAACATTATGTAGCCTAAGAGGTTTATGTTAATTATGTCATTCTTACAGAGCGTTTGTAATGGGTTTTATTGTAAAGTAAAGGCAGTGTATAGTGCAGGGCCTATGGGGACACACATATCAGCTTTAACATGGTCTAGATAGTAATAACAATCAGTGAATAAGTACATTTTATGACTGATTTAAGTATGAATTTCAAGATCCTTTTTGCAGAATTTAAGGTAGATGATTATAAATTCTATACATGAAGCATTTAGAATTTTACGAAAAATGGTATAGAAATGACATGTTAACACTGTAAATGTGGTTAAATCAGTCTGTAAATAAATTGAGTAAAGAGTACTTTTTGCAGTTTTTATCAGCAAAAGAAAAAAATCATATTCTATTCTATTAGCACTTGCAACAGTTTTATCAAAAAGTCCTAGGTGTACAAATTGTACCTAAGACCAAGTACTGCCTCCTGTACTTCCATTGGTCAGTTATCATACCTAGGTGAGATATCAGTCCTAGGACACTTTAATGAAACGGCACCCAGCTCTGTGCACTACCAGCATCTAGTTGACAGTTTCTGGTAATGCAGGCAGGATACAGGCAGTACTGGTTGATTAGGGCACTCTGATTCCTGTTAGAGTAAAGATAACAGTAAAACAATTGCACCTTGTCTGGTTTGGTGTGATAATAGGAAACAGGTGGAAAGTAATTGTAAGTGTTGGCCAATCCTTAGATTTATTTTAGTTTCTGTCTGATTTCATAAGAATGTTTGCATGTCAGTTTCACTAGTCAGCCCTACTGCAGAAAGTGTTGAGTTTTTTCTCTGTGATTATACAGATGTGAAAGGGAAGATAGAGAACAAACACTATTTAGTTCTTGTGCTTTCAGGCATCACTATTTTGTACTTTACTGAAGGGTGATCATAACATTTCATACTGAATTCTGAAGTGTATTTTATACATTTTAAATCGAAAAAAAATCATTGTCTGATCATAACATTTCTTTGTTGTCACTATTTAAATGAATTCTTTAGAAAGTGTGCCGAAAACATAAAAAAAAGTGTGTTTGTCATTTTCTTTAAATTTGTCTGCGAAAATAAAAGTTCTGTTTTTGAGTGTGTTTGTTTCTGGAAAAAAGGATGGGGGTATGTTTATTGAAAATTTGTTTGATGTAGGTTTTGATTTCAAATTTCAAGAAAATACAGACACATATTGTAAATACTGTGATATTTTTCATTGAATGATATCATTATTTACATACTCCAGTTCACTATGCTATACTATATTTGAATATTACACTCCTATCATATAAACTAGATATTACATTGACAAACTATTTACATGTCAAACATTCACCCTAGATATTCAGAGTCTTTGATAATGTTTGGTTTTTGGTGAATTTTGCTGTCACCGACCATCGATTTTACCAATATTTAACCCAGTTTTCCACATTATTCATACAAAATAAAATCGGGCATTTTTTAAAGCTTAAAAGTAAAATTATCTTGCTCTGCTGTTTGACAAAGTGGGCTTGAGTTTATGTGATAGTTTAACATCCTAGAAGAGTATGTTTAAATAACAATTCAACAAATACCTGGTTAAAACATGGATCGAGTTACAGTAATTGCAGTCCATTTTCCTTCTACTATTATCTACTTTGTAAACTTGTATAATTTGATCCTATTGAAGTTAAGAGTTTTGTGAACGGTTGTAGGATGTCAATTTGTATCTAATTTGTATCTTTTTTGATATTGTTAAACATTGTTCTATGTCCTGCCCTCGAAAATTAAACAGAGTAACAAAAAAATGTATATTTAAATTTAGGAATTTTACAAAGGTCAGTAGTAAACTAACATCCTAATGAATAAGATAACACTGAAGCCTACTGTAAATATTTCATCCAATAATCTCTCAGAACCATTAATTAAGAACCAGTTACAACTGCCTCATCGTTCTATCGTTGTTGTTTATATAGTCTCATTTTGATCTCAGTTGTCTCCCCTGTCAAAACAATTTGTCCATGTTCTAGTGTGATTCTCCTTAGAATTTATTTTTTTCTAAATCAAGCATATTAAAAGTCTTTTTAAAAGACTATGAATGGAGTAGACAAATTAAGCGGGCAGTGTATGTTTGTAAAGTGGGTGTTTCCCTAGGTGGATATATTTGCCATAAATGAGAGCTATTTTTTTACAAGCCTTGACGTATGTTTGTATCTTGATAACTTTTAAAGATGGACTACAAATAGCTGGACTATCTCTAACAAGGTTCTGTTTTGAGATAACATACTTGCTGGGGAGATTCTTCACCTGAGAGATGTTATGAAAGGCACAGTGATTCTTGTACTCTGCTTCATAATCTAAACTCAGGGAACTGTTTCATCAATTATCCCAATATATATTTTGTGTAGCTGAGTATGATACCCTGTTCTACCATTGATGAGTTAGCTAATTTAAGTGAGAAACCAAATTTGATGTTGGAATACGCGGACAAGCAAATGGACTTTAGACGTTGAGACGAGTGTCCCGTAGTTGGCATTTTTCGACCTCTACCATATCAAAAATGTGGGAGAAATATCACCAACAATGTAAGATGATGAATGTGCATCTAATCCACTTGCGACTTTATGTAAATAAACGTAATAGGCATGCATGGTAATAGGGCTTTCCCTGTGTGTAATTAACAAATATTGTACTGATATGAATTCAATAGTCATTTTGCACAAAACAGCATGGGCAGACAACTAGCGCAAAAAAAATTGAATTAAAATGTAATGGTTAAAATAGTGATCAGAATGATAAACAGGTGTCTGAAACTTATGAGTTAATACATACAGTTTGGGTGGTATATTCGTTGTTTAGCTGTCATAAACGCGCACGTTTGTCACATCCGATACTGACGTTTCTAACATTTCATGAAATTAACTTTGCTACCAACGTGCCTTCGGTGCTATTTAACAGAACTATTTTTGGAAGTTGTCTTTATTTGCTGATGCCATTTTATTACAGATATTATTGTATACACATATGCAGAGTTTGGTATGAATTGTTGAAATATTACCCATTGTTTAGAGTGTTGCGTTGGGAGTTTGCTTCAGTATAAGTTATTAACCACTCTTACCCAGTATAAACAAGTTTGAAATCATTTATTATACAATATGGAAATTTAAGGATTTCCAATTACTATGCCAATTTCATGAACACTTACATTTATTGTATCTCTCTGAAAGAAATGATTTCACATTACATGTTAAGGAAAACGAGGCGGGTACGGCAGACATTTTACTCTGAAAACACATTATCCGTTATTGCCCCTTGCAGATACTTTCATGTATGACAGACTGTTTGGTTATTTCTTATTAACTGCTAAACTATTATCGTTGTCCCCCCTTTAAGTAATAATCACTTTTCCTTTAGGTCGTTGAGATTTAAATACACTAAAGTCTCAAAACTGTATTATCTACCTTGGCTTTCCATAATGAGTTACCATAGTTCTGTATATTGTTTGCATTGTGCCAGTCATGCTGTAGAATAAGTTAACATCCTACCAGTATCACAGTCTAAAAGTTGTAAAGAATTAACGTGCTACTTCAGCCTGGCAGTTATTTTTCCTCCTTACTCCAGTCCAAGAGGTGAAAGCGAGAGGGTTTTAACTGTTGTTGAATAAAGAAGCATATAGAACTCTGCCGCATTCACCACTCGAGGCATACCTTGAAGAAGATGAACCAAGTATAAATATTGTTTTGAGAATGTGAACCAGTGTATTGTCTTGTTGAAGAAATTATGTTTTCATGTACCCATATGTTTTCATGTACCCATATGTTTTCATGTACCCATATGTTTTCATGTACCCATATGTATTGGCTGTTTTGAAAAAAATTGTATGTGATACTCTTATATGCACTTAAAAAATAGAGATGAAATTTGAGAGAAATCAAAACATTAAATTTCAGCAGACCACTTTACACAAGATCTACTGCTCACTTTCCTGAAGTATTTACTTTTAACTTGTAAACTGCACATTTTTAGTGTTTATTTTAAAGAAGAACGATTTTCTTTACCTCACAGTGCATAAGCATAGAATGATTTAGCTGAGTAAGAACATAATCTATCTGGGTACTTGTAGACTTTGTAAGGAACTGAATGAATCTATAAGTATGAAGAGTTCTCTGAAACAGGCAACTTAGGTACAATCAGATGGTGGGTGGTACAAACATAGAAAACGCCTGTGTGTGGTTAGCGTCTCAGAACTTATAGTGAATATCTCTTCATCCACTGCTCAGAGCCCTATTTCATAATCAAGGATTTACCTCAGTGTTAGTCCTAAAAATTGCTAACCAAATTTTGAATGACTCACTGTGTTGTTCTTACAAATACAACTTATGTTTATGTAGATTCATAGGTAAACTATATATTCTGCCTATAACATTCCTGATAAATTTGTCTGAATTATGTATAATTTTGCTTAAAATAATTTGGATTATACTTAAGCTGGACTAAACTATTATGAAATTGGGCCAAGCTCTTTAAGGGTATGGTGCTAATCCATGCTTATCCAACATTAAAATTTCCTCTTGTCATAATATAAAAAAACACTCTTGTTTAGTACACAATGATAGAAGAGTGGAATGTTCATAGCCTGCTTCTAAATCTGATATAACTCCTGAAAAGCTATTGTTAGTTACAGATGTTTATCCTTGGAGAGAAAATGTGTGACCTTTGGATGTGTACATACTGCTACATACCAACCTACTCAGTTTGTAACAGTTTCAATGTCACTCTATGTTTTCTCTGTACACAAATAGACATTTGACTTTGGCACATGAAGTTACAATGAGGCTCCCTGCTGTTAATAGTAAATGAAACATGATTGTTGGCTGTCGTGTAACCGGTTGCTACTGAACACATGGTTGCTACTGAACACACTGTACTCGCGTTCTGGATCCTTTCTCTGTGTGTGATTGATAGCTCGATAAATATTTCCCCCCACTTTTAGCCAAAATTTTCTTGAAAACACTAAAATAATGTCTGTGTAGATATCGATGCCTGCATGTTGGTTCATGACTGGTTTGGATGAAGTTCAAGGATTCGAAAATCTCGTGTAAGAGTTTGAGATCTGTTTTTGGTACAGGAATTTGAAAGTTGTTATGGATAAGTCACTGTATCACCCATACAAGGTAACTTGTTGTGTACATGTCTGTGTGTTTTGGATATTGATATATTGGCTTGTTAATGATCTATTCTACTGTTCATTTGTTATAAACTTTGTAAGGTTATTCTTTCTCTGCTGTATGTTTGCTTGTGAACAGGTGTTGTATTTCTGAGAAGTGGTTGTATAATGACACATGGGAACTCGACCTACAATTCTGTAATTTGGGATTTTTTTATATTTTTCTTTACATGGACAGTTTATAACTTGACAACGTAAATGGGTATAATTGTTTCTTTCATTTTTTGTAATATCACTTCTTCGTTATAATATTTCTGTACCCTTGTTAAATAGTAAGGTGCACATGTTATGAAATATGAAAATGTGTGCGAGTTTGATAAAGTCGGGGAAATCTGCCTTGAAAGATTCTTAGAAGAAATGAAAAGGTCAATATCTTGTACAGGTAATTTATTTATATGGGTGGAAGTAGATTTATGTAAGAATCCAAGAGTTTCTGCTGTATAGAAACTCAGGCTTCTTTTCAATGTTCTGTTGGGTTAGATTATACATGTTTGAAATGCTAGTAGGACGCTCGATACATGTATTACTTTGTTTGAAGAAGCAGTTTTTACGTTTGTTTGGGTATATTATAAATAGCTAGACTTGAGGAAAACATATTATTTACAGTTTGTATAATATGTAGGTTTGATGGCTTCTAAAATATCCTAAAGAAAGCTTGCATATCGAAGATGATATTGGTGCTGCGTCATACCCTGTCAGATATATCATTTGTTGAAACCAGTTAAAATGCATCGACATTCTTGAATATACCAAACAAGTATGTGTCTGTCTTGGCATGCTTAATTTGAACTTCTGATCCATTTTTCAGGAGATTTTAGTTGAAGATGTCTTTTTAGTTTGCACTCTTAGCAATGACTAGTTATATGAAATTGAGAGAAAAACTGACTACAGAAAACTGACAACTAAAAACTGACAACTAAAAACTGACAACTAAAAACTGACAACTAAAAACTGACAACTAAAAACTGACGACTGAAATCTGACAACTGAAAATAAAATGGAAAGTTGATATCTGACAACTGACAATGAAAAACTGACATTTAAAAACTAAAATAAACTACCAAACTTTGCCTTACTGTAACTGTCTGTAATAATAACTAATGTGTTGTTGCTTGTGTATTTTCAGAGTTCCCGATACAACAGATATGGCTCGGCGTCTGATGTCCCAACACAAATGTCCTCGCGACCAAGTTCCTACAGTGAATACTCAAGGTCCACCCCCTCTCTAGAAAAAGACTATAAAAAGGTAACTTGCACTGATAATACAACATTAAGTCTTGTGAAAGAATTTGTGTTGAGTTTGGAAGAAAAAGCAATGCAACATTGGTTTTCCTACTTTCAAATTACCCAAAAGTACTAAAAATCTTTAAAAAACATTGTTTGGGTTGTTTTTTTGTGTGTTTTTTTTTTGGGGGGGGGGATGAGTTTGGTACATGATTGCTAGGCTATAGGATAGAGTCCAGTTGTCTATATCTTCCACAAGGGTATTATTTCATAAGTACTGTGTGGCTAGGAAGTACAGATAAATCAGATTTTTTTTATGTTTTGATCGAAAATCCACTTTTAAAATTTAAAGTCTTCTACTAGAAAAGGTGACATACTTGGAACTAGACCAACAGCAACCAAAGCTTTTGTTGTTTGATAGGGAAATGATAATGGATCATTTGTTCTGACTCCAAAAGAAAATCTGGTGAACTCAGTTGAACATGAAGAAACTGATCTCTTTTGATACAACATACCTGAAACAACCTTATCCCATCTGGGCCCAATTTCATAATAATTTAATCTGGCTAATCCAAAATATTTCAGGCAAAACTATGCAGGCATGAATCAGACAAATTTATCCTTTGTTTGAAAAAATAAATGTTTACAAATGAATTGCTGGTAAAACTGAAATAAGCATTAATTCAAGATTTACACAGCCATTAAGTTTTAGACGTATACAGTATGTTAGATCACGCAACTGTTTCTGACAACAACCTTATGAAAACAAAATTCTAAAAATGATAATAATAAAAAAGAAGTTAAAAAGTAAATTTCAAAAGAGAGTTACTTTGTTTTTAGTGCAGTTGGCTATACCTGTTGTAGAGACAAACCTGCTATGTTGGGATCATCTCAGTTTTATGATAGATTGCTTCTCTGAAATAGAAAGAGTTATGAGGTTTTTGACCCTGGAGACTTGAATGGTGTGCCAACAGATTATTAATTCTCTGAGCCAGTGAATGAACTTGTTTTGTATGCAGGGAATGAATTTGGACTACATCTGCTTTATTACACATGTTGACTGCTTAGATGAAAGAAAATAGTGTTTATAACCATTAGCAGAGATTTAAATGTACTTTTCTGAAGTTGATAAATTAAGTTTTGAACCACCATTTTCTTATGACTGACGTTTTTACTGAGGTTATAACACTAGGGGTAAAATTGAAAAAAATGTTTTGCAAATAAAAGAGTCCACAATTCTCTTGATTTGTTTTAAGTGATCTTCTAAAGAAGATGATCTTTCAGAGAGTTTGTGTAGATGTATACAACAACAACAACAACAACAGTACTTAGGAAGATGAAGAAGTATATAACGAAATTTAAACATTGTTCTTCTTTTCTTCTTTACATCATTCTATGATTATGATTTAGTGAATCTTTTTTTAAAGTCATCATAATAATGTAATGTGCATCTGCATTCCTGTATATATTGCTAACTAACCATAACCTTGTCAAAATAAAAAAATAATTAAAATTCGACACTTGTTTCGACATGATTTGTACATGAAGCCTTGTTATGCACCTTTGTTGAGACTATAGTTAATGGTTCCTACCATGAAATGAATTTGCATGTCTGAAGAACTCACACTGGGCTTGGTTTTACCTACCCCAACCACTAATGTTTTACACCAAATATCATGCATATGAAAAACAATGACTCTTTGTTACAGTTATATGAGGAAGAAAAGATAGAGAAGGAGAGATTGAAGCGAGAGTTAGAACAAGTAAAGAAGGAACTACGAGAGTCCAAGGTAGAACTAGAAAGACAGATGAAGAAGAACGAAGCCAGTCGTGTCTCTGATACCAACGATAAACGGGTAGGTACAGGAGGAAGGAGAGAAAACCATTGAGAGTCCTGCTCATCAGGTTGTACGGTAAAAGCTAGAAAAAAATGCAATAAAGATTTCCAAATATCCGCTCGCCCTGCATCTCTATTCACTTGTCAAGTCTATAGGATGAGTGGACTTTCCGTGCCTTGAAACCGTTAACTAGTTGTCCATGCAGCAGAGTTGTCCATGCAGCAGAGTTGTCCATGCAACAGTAGCTTGAATTTTTGTTATATCAGTTATTTACAAAAGGAAATGGGATCCTTGGTTTTGTATACGTGAATATGAGACTTTTGCAATTGAATGATGTGAAGATAATATGTAACGGGTTATCTTTCTCTTGTCCGCTTGAAGATGCTCACCACAGCTGTAACAGCGGTGGTTTAGTGTATGTTCGTTCTTGCGTCCGTCTTTTAGTCCTAATTAGTTTTCCCAGTCTATAAATTTACTGCCAACAGTCATAATTCAAAATTGTTATGCCTAATTGACAAAAAAACAACTTAATGGTGTTGCTTGCATTGCTTCTTTCGAAGGTCAAGGTCACAGTGAGCTCAATATTATTGACCTTTAGGCAGAGAGTATATAGTTGCATTTATCAGACCAACATGCATTTTAGTTATAATATTATTATTTTCATTTCAGGAACGAAGGGCATTAGAAAGAAAGCTATCCGAAATGGAAGAAGAAATTAAGGTATGATTTATTGAATGGTTTGTGCAAGTATGTATCTATAGCCCAGTGTGAGCGGAAGTTATTCAATTATTTGTGTTACTGGGAAAAAAATAAAATTGATTCATCATTTTAATATTGAAACGCTAGGTTAATGGTATGGGATTCTATATGCTTTATATTAAGTTCAATTTTTGTACATTCACTGAATTAAATTTTTGTAGTGCCCCATAAAGAAATACCTGAAATTCTGGTAGTCATGAAAAGAATCACATATTCAGGGGTGAAAGTGTTCCGGTTTATGACGGAATTCCAGTTTTTGGAAGTTCTCAACCTGGCGATTTTGTGGTTGGCGACGCCGTGAAAACATGTGAAAAATTGAAAATGACATTCGTGATCGGCACCGTTTCAAGTCATTTTACTTGAATACTTGGTTAAAATTGACTTGGTTAAAATTGTCAAGTGCATTAAACAGAGACCTTTTTGTCTCGAATTTATTAAGAAGAAGCATGACTCATACTTAAGTGTTTGTCAAATACTCGTTGAACGTGCATACTATAATTGTTTTGAAGAGAACCCAAACCTTTGAGAAAGCTTGTGACTCAAACTCTTCCAAAGTTTTGAAGTCATCCAAATAAAACTTGCTACACATGGTCCTTATGTAGAGTAGATGTGTATGACATATCTTTGTGAGTTATGCCCCTTGTTTGAACATGTTTTTACACGTATCTCCATATAGAGAACGTTTGTGTCTACAACTCATTCCACAGTTTTCATTTTATCTAAGTTAAATGTGCCGCACATGAACTCTTTGAAGTGTAGATGTGCATGACATCATTTGTGTGAGGTCCGACAAAGGGTTTCAGAGTCATGAACCTTTTTGAAATTATTACAAATCCATAATAGAGAAAGGTTGTGTCTCAAACCTCTTCCACAGTTTTCAAGTCATCCCAATGAGACTTGCTACATTAAATCTCTACGAAGAGTAGATGTTCATCATATACTTGTTTGAGGCTTGACACAGAGGTTCTAAAGTTATGCCCCTTTTTTAAAAACTCATGTGCATCTAGAGAAAGTGTCACAATCTTCCATAGTTTTCAAGTCATCAACATGATTTGCTTTATGTTTTGGCTTATCTTCTGTTACAGAGAGGAAATAGGTGGTATATTTATCACAATGAATGATAGCTCTCTTTTTTTTGACATCCAAACAAATTTTTCAAAACAGTTATTTGCAATTTACAACAAGCTTTTTGAGCTGTTTTGAAATGGATGATGGGTCTTCCAAAACAGCTTAAATCCAGGAGCTTCCGGGGGCCAAAGGCTCCCTGGACCCCTGAACAAGGCTTTGCCCTGGGCCCACGTGGGCCTTGCAGACCCCTGGCCCCCAGCATCATTTTCAGGTTTTCAACTTTGGACTACTTTCACCCCTGCATATTGTATAGTCCATGTTTGTCAGTCAGTGTAAACCCTTTATGGTATATATCCATTTCCTTTTAAGAGAAATTATTTGTGTTTGGAAAAGAAGCTTGGTTTTTGGGGGGCGAGATTTTTTTTTTATAAGTTTGTTTTTGTAAATGCCACAATGTTGCTCCTGTATTACAGCACATGGAAAAACTAAAGGCTGAAAATGCCAAAATTAAGGAAGAAAATCGAGCACTGACTAGGGTGGTTGCCAAGCTTTCGAAATAGGTAACACATGATACTACAGGAGAATGTGTAGATGTTATATCCTTTCCTACAGCTACTCCCCTCAGTTATGTTTTGTTATCAACATTAACATGTGCCGACTAGTTCTTCAGTTGTGACCATCTTACAATGCAATCAGTTTTTACGCACCTTGGTTTGGGTCGTTTTTTCTTGTGAACTGTATATTATTATTTTTTATAGCTTCCCATATATATGAGTTACTGGTCATATTTATCATTTATTTCGTACTAAAATATACATTTGAGTGTGTTTGATTTAATAGAAATATGGTGAATGTATGCATCTCACACTGGGTATTATATATTCAGCTAAATCTGACACGTATACCTCATCAATAGATATAAAACCATATCACAGGCATTGAATAACTGAAAAAAATCATCTCAAATCATGCAAGATAAATTATTTCAATTTTTAACTGACATCTTTAATACGTACATAAATGTTTCAAATATTATATCAGCTCATGTTTGTAAATCGTATATATGCAAGCACTTGTAAGGACTAACAGTTAAATACATGTGAATTCAACAGATAACAGTTAAAAACATGTGTATTCAACAGATAACAGCTTAACTTAACTACATGTGTATTCAACAGATAACAGCTAAACTTAAATACATGTGTATTCAACAGATAACAGATAAACTTAAATGCATGTGTATTCAACAGATAACAGTTAAATACTTGTGTGTATTCAACAGATAACAGCTAAACTTAAATACATGTGTATTCAACAGATCACAGCTAAACTTAAATACATGTGTATTCAACAGATAACAGTTAAATACTTGTGTGTATTCAACAGATAACAGCTAAACTTAACTACATGTGTATTCAACAGATAACAGCTAAACTTAAATACATGTGTATTCAACAGATAACAGATAAACTTAAATGCATGTGTATTCAACAGATAACAGTTAAATACTTGTGTGTATTCAACAGATAACAGTTAAATACATGTGTATTCAACAGATAACAGTTAAATACTTGTGTGTATTCAACAGATAACAGACAAATACATGTGTGTATTCAACAGATAACAGTTAAATACATGTGTATTCAACACATAACAGTTAAATACTCATCTATTCAGTTGTATTGACATTTTTACACCATTACATGTACAGTTCCACTTTGAAACACACGCAATACGAATCACTGAAAGTATATGCAGATAACAAATGCAGACTATTAAAGCACTCTCAGCAAGCACTATTGAGTTTATACAAGTTTAAAGATTGTATTCAAGAACAATTATGGATACAAGAGCACTTTTCAAACTACTGTACATTGGTAATTGCTTGTTAAATAGATCATACCTCAGAAGTTTTATGGAATAATATTTTATGGATAGTTTTTCAAGTATCTTATATTTTAATGTCAGTGTTTATGTATTTGTTTACTGTGCACTGTTTTATTTTAATGAAAGTTTTTTGCATGGCAGTTTTATTCATTTGGTTCACCTAGTTTTGAGCATGTCATGTCACATTTACAACCAATATTAAGCATGGCATCGTTGAGTTTGCTTGATATGTATTGTGAAGTTTAAATACTTCACAAACTTGACAACTGCTCCTGTAATAGATGAAAATATATTAGAAAAGACTTTTAGAGAGTAAGGGCTGACCTGGCTGATGGTTAGTACGTTAGACTAGTAATTGAAGGATTGCCTGTCAGTTATGAGTTCAATCCCATTATGGTCCATCTTGTATCCTTGAGCAAGAAACTTCAGCCTCGTTACTTAGTACTGGTTGGTTCTAGGAACAGAACTGAGTGTGGGTTTTTAAATTAGCAGAATTGCTTCCTTGAAAATCAAACAAACACAAATTGGTTCAACTAATCTTAAGATATAATTATGCTGATATTTATTTCAATTTTGTTTTGAAAAAAGGTCGATTCTTGTATGAAACAAATTTTTGATGGCGCCTCAAATGAATTAAGTGCTTGTGAAAGATGTGGACATTCCCCACAAAAGAAAGGTCATAACTTGAATCAATAAATTGCATATACAAAAAAATGTACATTATTCCAGTTTTAGCACAATTTGATTTGCATTTAATTTTAACACACTGTAATGCCTATGTTTAGATTTGCATTTAATTGTAACACACTGTAATGCCTATGTTTAGATTTGCATTTACAATATGAATGAGTATGAAAATGAAAATTCGCACCTCTGTTAATTTTTTAATTTTTTACCCCCTGAGAATTGTGCAACCTACTTGTTGTATAAACTAGACTTGCTGTTCTTTAGTTAGTATCACTGTGTGTAGAAAGCTTGGCAATCACTCAGGTCACAACTCTTGTGTCCAGTGGTTACGGTGTTGTCTTCTACTTTTTTCCTGCAATTTTTTATGGTCAAATTATTTCATGTTTTTCTATCATTTTTTCTCCATTTTTTTATCCTTCATTTATGAATTTTCTTTTTCTGTTATTTTTTTTTGCTGTTAAATCAGTATGTATATCAGTTATAACTTATCTCTCACCGTGGACATGTTCCTCAGTGAGAAGTATTTACTGTATGATGTTGTAAGCTGACTACTAATACATGGAGCATCATTCAAAGCATCATCAGCAAGCTGCAGGCATGCATACAATTGTCGTCGTTTTTCTTCATTTTTTTACACCCAGTTTTCTGTCCAATGATGAGAATGACGCCTTTTAATTTGTTGTAATTACTTAATGAACATTTGATGCGAGTATATATTGAATTTCAAAATGGCATCTATGAAGTGATTGCTCTAACATTATTTTTAATGAGTTATGTTTAAGGCCATTTAAATTCAGTTGTTAAATCTTTTTGCAGCTTCTGAGACATCATTGTCTGTTCATTCAACATACCTGATTGGGTTATTATAGCTCTTTTGTCCCTTTAGCTATTTTTTGTGATAATATAGGCAAAGTCTTGACCACCTAGTCTTGTAATCTGGAAATAATCGTTGTCTGTTTTTAGGAAATAGTACAGGCTATATATTATATTATATTATATCATCATATTCCATAACCATTACTCTTACATATCGTTTCATCATCTCATTTTAAGACAGGTGTGAAATATGGAACAGATCTTATATAACTGAACAAAGTTAAATCATTGTTTGTGTTCTTGCATTTCAGAAAATGGATCAGCTAAAAGAAGATAATCGCCGACTTCGAGAAGAAAATGGTGCTCTTATACGTGTTATAAGTAAATTGTCGAAATAGAAATTTGAAATGGAAAATCTAGACCTATAACAAATTCAATATAGACTATGAAGCTGCCAATGTCTTGAAACAAAGAACTGAATCTGAAGTAGAACCATAATTTACAGTCAATCAGGCCGTGTAAGTGCCACAGTGCTGAATATTGGTGGCAGTTATTACAGAAACATCTTGTTATATCCATACTAAACCGTGTTTAGTGTAGTCAGATTCAGTCTACGGTTTACAAGACATAACTGGATAATGGACGTCTAACAAGACGACATACATATAAAAGTGCAATTTTTTCGCTAGGCTAGCTGTTTGTGATAAGTGGGATTTTTTTCAGTATCTGGTAGTGAGTTTTTGGAGTTTGAAGTACTAAGTTCAAGGTCATGGATTGAAAGGTACTCAGTTCAAGGTCAAGGATTGAAAGGTGAAGGTGAAAGATGAGCCATGAACTTTGTTGTACTAGATGAGAGAGTCTCCAGTGACCTGTGTGTACAAGGAACTGCTGTATACCAGTGATGGAACATTAGTTGGAGCCTTGTACTATAATGTCCAAACTATGACTATTCCATTCACTGTGTCAAAGGTCAAGGTCAAACTCCGAACGACCTTGACTGAAGGACAATATTTCCAAGTCACATACTTTTAGTCATTACATCATTTCTAGTGTGTTTCTATGGTAACATGCCGTTGTACATTAGCTATTTACTGGAAATTTGGAAATTTAACAATTTTACTTCTTACTTTGTACCAGTTAAATATAACATATAAACCATCGTAGTAATTGCTATGGTATCAGTGTGACTTCTGGCATTTAGCTATTTACCTCAATATCTTATAATTTATGACTTACAAATAGTCGGGCTAGTGTCTGCTATGCTAGCCACACACAGCTGTAATCATCTACACTACACAAACTTCTGTTATAAAATAGAAAACTAACAAGGCTTGCCTATAACAGTCAAATACAGCATCTATTGAAACGCATTTAACCTTAAATTAAATGTTCTTTTTTTTCTATTTCACCAGCAAAAAATGAACTGGTTATAATCAAAAGCTGTAACGCTGTTAATTTTCAATGTAGTGTAATAACTATGCTGTTGTCAGTAACCAAGAAATCTCTTCCTGTCTCTACTATTTGAAGTGTGAGTGTACATCTGTATCACACCAACATGCTCCCAGCTTCTATAAACACGCTGGGTGCACTGGTGTATATTTCTATTCCATTGAAAGGAAAATCACGTTTTTTGTTCCCAAAGTCTTTTTTCCATTCACATATCAACTAAGAGTGTATAAGTTGGTGTACAAAGTTTATACTCGGTCAGCTGTATGACCTGTGTCAGATATTAGTAGACAGGCTCGTACCACAGGACACATGGACAAGGTCAAGATCAATGGCTGCATACAATTTTTTACGAAGATTTTATTTAACATAGAATACTGTATACATGTTTGGTACGATAGGTGAAAAATGTTTGACTATAAACAAAGGCAAGGCAGTGGTAACAATATAGGCTGCAAGCAATTGATATTGAAGGTTTACTGTAAACGTAGAATGACATATCTATATTTTCTATGATAGGTGATACATGGTGATTATAAACAAACCTCATGAGACAAATCATATAGAAGGTTTGATTTGAAAATATATATAATAAAAGTGGTCAGTGACAAATTTGATCAGTAAAACTCTACTGCTGACAGTAATGCTATCATCGTAATGTTTAAATAAAAAAACTGAAATGAAGGACTTGTAAATGGAGATTACCAATGTTAGTATGTGTAAAATGATGTGTCCTGTGGTCGTGTGACCTGTATCTTAAGATAACAACCTAGTGTTTCTGTTGCATGTACCACTGTTGTAAAATCCTAAATACATCTATTTAATCTGTATTAGACTTTTTTCCCCAAAAACTTGTGTTTTATTACTCTTGTTTCCTGTAGCTTTTTAGCTAGCCTTCATTGTGTAGTATGGAATATACAGATTATACTTGTTACTGACGGAATACTGTATTCCGATTGGTTCTTTATGAATGGTATAAGGTGTGGCCTCACTAGTCACATGATCTCCTCATTTGCATATATTGGTCAGCTATGTTTGCCATGTACTGTATGAACAATGATGTTTGTTTTTGGTATGTGTTTACCAAGGCTAGTTCACAATGAACAATATTTATGATGTTAAGTTTTTAAATTCCTTGTTCTAACTTACTAAAAGAATAGAAATGTTGTGTAAGAAGAACTAGATGTTTGAAATTATGATAGACCTAGATGTCTCATGTCATTAATAGAGAATACAGCATAACTACATGCATTGTTGTATAGTGTGTGCTTATTGTAGACTGTGTGTATATAGTAGGAGCCTGTGTGTGCTCATTCCGTGGTGCTAATTCAACTGTCTGCCTATGTATGTACATGTGTACTGTATCTACTGTCACAACAAACACCTACTCAAAACCTCAAACACTGGCTAACTCGATTCTGTCATAAACTATAGTAATGAGCTTTTTGTACAACACAGAATAGACTTCTGATCTAGATCAAATTTTACAGTGCCTTATAGAAATGTTACAGTGCAGGTTAAGCTATAGTGAAAAATAATACGTCGATCCAGTTGTTCAAATGATTTCATACTTGCGACTGCATAGAACTACTCCCATGATAATCTGTGTCTGCCGATATCTGGTCACAGTGTGTGATTTATGAATGTAGAAACTAGTGCACTGAATCAATGAGATTATTAGGCTTTGTTACATGAATTTTCTGCATAAATTGTACATATGTAAAACTGTAAGAGGACATGTAAATAGGCGTATTTAAGATGACTCCATGTATATATACTGTAGACTTGTTACCAATTTGTACATAGACTGTATGTAGCCAAATATTTGTATTTTTAGCCTCTTGTTATGCAACTGTCCTTGTTGTTGTTTGTTGTTGTTACTGATGTTTTAATGGAGGTATTTCACTACTCCAGGATCTCACTTCTAGTTTATCTGGATTGCAAACATTGTACATGAATGGGACATGTACAGTGGTCATAAAGCAATCAAAAGTTTGAGCCCCAATTCTGCAGGTGATATTTTACCTTTATTGCTGTTATATGCTGTGCCAGGGATTTATTTTCTAACATAATCTTGCCAAGAACCATTTAGGTTTCTCTCTTGTTTCCAAAGTGCCCAGTCTGCCACATGGTCCTTCTATAGTGCTTTTTGTGTGTTACTGTATATATTTATAATTATGCAATGTCATAGACCAATCAGGTCTGCACTGCCATATTTCGATATCTCACTCATGATTGGTCAGTTTTAAAAGTCTTGTGATATTGTTAAATGTGCATAATATTTCACTTGAACTTATCGTGCACTCTTGTTGTTAGATTTTGCGCAATACCTTCACATCTTGATTTACAAAGTTGGGGCAATCATTTGTCAACTGACAGAGTGCATGATGTTATCTCATCTGGTATCTCACAGAGTTCCACCAGTGAACTGTAGCCTCCTATTCTGCCAGATTTAACTGCTGAGATATGAACACCTGTGGCACCTGCTGTGGTCAAGCTTGCAGTTACTGTCTGGTAGTTTACCTGTCAGTATATGTGACCTTGACCTCTGCCTGACCGTCCCTCCAAGTGACATGTTGGACCTGGAGTTTGTTTACATCTCAAATGTTCTAACTGCCTCAATATGAGACACGGTTACCTGTTGAACACTGTGGGATGATATTCTGACATTATGTAACCTTGCTTGTTGGTGCTCGGTGACCTTGTCAGGTGCCTTGGTTACCGTTACCTTAATAATTGTAACCAAGGACCATTTCAAGGTCACAGGGTTAGCTAGTACAGGTGACATGTTGGACCTGTGCCTTGTCTGGTGACATTATGCTCAGAATATCGGGCATTATCATCTGTTTAACCATTGTCACTATGGTTACGTTGTTGTTAGGTTTAGTGTGATTTACCTTTTTGTCCATTGGTCACAAGTGGAACTGACCTTATTTAGTTTAGCTCATTTTGTTGCTTGTATATTAAATTATAATGTCGCTTGATTTTAAAAACTGACACTTTCATCACCATGGTTTCAGAAGTGGCTAGAAAAACAGGGAGGAGTTTGTGGATACAATATGGCTTACAGCAGGGTGTGGCTAGAAAAGGGGGAGGAGTTAAGCGTAGAACTGGTGGTGAAGGAAAGTGTCTGTTTTTAACTCATGTTTGCTGAACTTGAGACAGTATGCAACAGTGTATGTATAACATGGGCTAGTAATACAAAACACTTGATAATGTGAGAATGAATGATTTATAAATGTGTGTATTTACCCTCAAGATTGACAAGAGCGCGATCTAGTTTAATCAAATTACATATATGTGTGTATTCATCCATACAGCAAAATATTGAAAGTTGCAGTTTAAGTTTAACATTGACTATCTAGCTGAAGTGACTGAAGCAGCTTGACTTGTTTTGACATGGCCGTCTGGCTTAAAATACTTACACGTTGCATCGTCTCAAGTTTTGGTACTTGTATAATAATGGAGGGGTGAAAGCAAAAGTGCCTTTGAAAAAAAGCATTTAGGACTCTTTTTGCATTAACCCCTTTGATTTGATTTCCTTGAAACTCTATGCTTGTTCAAATCACTTGCATTAGGTTTTCTGTGAAAAATATTGGCGGAGATAATAGCTGCATGAACAGATGGGGCTTGGAGATACTGAAACTGTGCTAGTTAATATGTGTAAAATATTGTAGTTTTAAGAAATAACTGACCTATTCAAATGCAGTGTTGTACATTATTGCTTCCTCAGGAGCTCAGTATATCTAGAGTGACATGCTGGACTTTAGTTTTGTATTATACCAAACTCACAAGTAACATAGGAGACATCTTTCATTTCTGGGACTCCCATCTGTAACATAATCTTTCAAAACTGGCAAACATAGACTGTTTAAACTAGGCACTGTGTGTTAGGCAGTCAAAACTTCATTGGTCTTTTGAATATTGTTGAGCATTAAACAACCTGTTGACCATAAACACATTATGTAACTTTGAAGGGATTCATATAGTAGATGAGAAGCCCCTTACTATTTTATGTTGGCAAAATAGATTGAATCTGGTGCAATACATTATTATTGTAGCTTCTGGGGAACATACTCTATGGTGACACGTTGGACCGTAGTTCTGTATAACACTGTATTGTACATGGTTTCCTATAAACCCTCATTTGTCCATGAGGCTATTGCGTGGTAACACAGTTGGGTACTAATTTTACCTCGGTGTGAAGAATAAAGGGAGTGAACTCTAGTCTGAACCTGAACAATTTATTCTAGAGTTATCTACCCAATGATCAAAAGAATTGTGGTAAACTTTAGAGAAAATATACACTAGGGTTACAGTTCACCAAGCAAAGAAACTGAGAGATCTTCTTCATGTAGTTTTACGTAAACTGCAGAAGTTGTTAAAGAAGTCTCCATTTCTTTGCTGTTGTTTTGTTGATTGAAATGAAAGTTACGCATGAGTGTACAAATGTTCAATGCTACGTTCCGACAGACATACCAGCTCAGTATTTACATTCAAGCGTGATCTGGCGCCAGTACCATTGTAATCTAGTCATTGTGAAATCAAGAACAAGATTTTGAACATTCTGAATAAACGAATACAGTCAGTATATGGAATCAGTAATATCCTTTTGTTACGATATTAGGACAATGATGTGTGTCTGTCGGAATCTGTCATTGAACATGTTGTATCTTTGGGTGACATGTTGGACTCAGCGCTTGCCTTACTTTTATTTTAGAAAACAAAACCAGTCTAAAACAGTAAACCCCATACTAATAAGGGCCAACCCCCATTTAGATCCCTATTGATCAATGCCCTTATTATTATGGTGTCCAATCAGAACAGAGCAATCTTTTGCTAGCATTGTTGTTTATTGGAAGATTTACGGTACTTGGGGTTGCTTGTGTGCTTCAGAACTTGGATAATTTACCTTTATCATAGGCTAGAAAGGTGGCAGGGCGTGTGACAGTGAGGCTAGTAAACTCATCCATGTACTTGGAACGTTTTTTTTATAGCATTTCATTGGTATTTGAGTGAAAGTTTATTGATATTTTCACACAAGAAAAAAATGTTATCGTGCCTGTATTTGGAAAAATTAAATATTGGTTAATGATTTTTCGTTCTTATTATGTATGGGAGAGAAAGATTTGAGTGGTTTTGATGGGTTGCCACTATCTAGTTTGTTTAATAAACCAGACAGGTTCTTTAGAAAGAAGAGAACTATGAACCTGGGTTTGAAAAGATCTGAAGTATAGCTTGTAACTTGTTGGTATTTTTTCGATTTGATTTTTTCGTCATCATAAATCAGTGTAGTTTGTACATCCTGGTTTGAGAATCTGTTTTCTTTAATTTGTAGACAATGCTTTGTTTAAGGATTCTGCTTTCATATATTTTGGTTACGACAAAAACTTATACTTTCTAGTCATGATGTTTTTTTTAACCATTTTGTTGCCATTTTTTTGAAAAACCATTATGGGAGAAGCTTCAGTCATTTAGGTAGCTTGGATTACAGGGATAGTTTTTGTACCACACTGCTTTTGTCTTTCAAATGTCAACTCATAGGAAACCTGTGTATACATGTATTTAGTAGTGGGTGATTTTTGTAGCCTTTTTCATTGAGTCAGAAAGATAGCTTCTTAGTGCATTTGGTTTTTTGTATATACGGTACGGTAAGTTTGTCTTAGGGAGTTCCTAGTATGTTTTGTGTTTTGCGTGTTTATGTCATGTTGTTGACACTTTGGTGAGATTGAGTTCCTCTGTAATACATGTAATGCCAGTATCCGTTGTTTAACATTAGTTTGTTTGGGTGAAAGATAGATGTAGTGGTGAGGGTTTATGTTTAAAAGCCTTGTGTCCCAAACAATCTATATTTAACTGTAAGAGTCGTTAACAGAGTCTGTATTCTAATTTGTATATTGACGATGTTTCACGCTGGTGGTTTATTACACACTGGTTCCTTTCCTAGATCAACAAACATAGTAAAAAATTGAAAAGAAAGGACTAAATTAGGTGTCCATATATCTAACTACATGTACTAAATGTGAAATAAGGTAAAATGACTTTAGTTGTACGGCCCAAAGTACTATTTCATAAATATACCTGGAATAAATGCTGACTCTAAGAAGCTGAAATAATTTGTTCCTAATTTTTTTAATAAGACTTACGTTATGCACTTCTTTTTTGTAATATTAAGAAATATTTGTAATTTACTCATCTTGATATTATGTGAATAATGATTCAACTCAAATACTGACATGATCAATCTCAAATTATTAACTAACAGGGTAGAATTCTCTAGTTTTTCCACTCATAAAACTATGAACAAAATAAAATCAGGTTTTTGCTTTGCGTGGCTGGACTTTCGACGTTTGTAGGAATAAATGCTTTTGTCTTTTTTTTTCAACGCTATATCTGCCATTGAGGTTTCAGAATGAATATTTATCTTGGTTGAAAGTTCTGTGCATGCTTGGCTATTTAACTTTATGATACTGACCTTATGTAAGTTTTACGCATCTATGGCAAACATGCGTTAATTATGCTGACCAATATGTAAATTTATGCAAATGTGGAGATCATGTGACTGTTGAGGTATGTGAACTCATATCACATGAAACTACTAAAGCCCCTCTATGTACAGTACCATGTATGATTTATTATTGTTTCTTTTCATGATTATGTATTATACTATTATTATTAATATTATTATCATGTAGCAAATTAGTAATGGATTATCCACTATACTGATGATAATAAACCTGTTTTGCATTACATGTGTGTTGTTCTTTCATACTATACAAGCCATAGATAAATGTTATGAGGCTAACCGTATACATACAGAAAAATAGAAAAAACACTCATGGTTCAGTCTTTCAGCATCCAAATTGATTACATAAAACCAGTAAGCGCAGTTTCATAGCACAGCATCTAATATAATACCAGTAAGAGCGGTATCATAGCATGTCATCTAATATAATACCCTTAAGAGCCGTTTCATATCACGGCATCTAATATAATACCAGTAAGAGCAGTATCGTAGCATGGCATCTAATATAATACTAGCAAGAGCAGTGTCATAGCATGGCATCTGATATAATACCAGCAAGAGCAGTGTCATAGCACGGCATTTAATATAATACTAGCAAGAGCAGTGTCATAGCACGGCATTTAATATAATACCAGCAAGAGCAGTGGCATGGCATCTAATATAATACTAGCAAGAGCAGTGTCATAGCACGGCATCTAATATAATACTAGCAAGAGCAATGTCATATCACAACATTTAATATGATACCAGCAAGAGCAGTGTCATAGCACGGCATTTAATATAATACTAGCAAGAGCAGTGTCATAGCACGGCATTTAATACAATACTAGCAAGAGCAGTAGCATAGCATGGCATCTAATATAATACCAGCAAGAACAGTAGCATGGCATCTAATATAATACCAATAAGAGCAGTGTCATATCACGGCATCTAATATAATACCAGCAAGAACAGTAGCATGGCATCTAATATAATACCAGTAAGAGCAGTAGCATGGCATCTAATATAATACCAGTACGAGCAGTGTCATAGCATGGCATCTGATATAATACCAGTAAGAGCAGTGTCATAGCATGGCATCTATTATACGCATTGTAGTGTACCTCTACTGCAATAGCCTTCATTCCCTAGACGATTTCTCCAACAACTACACCACCATAACCTTCAATGGTTCATGTAGTAATATATGCACAGTATCGCAATAGACTAGAATAAATAAATTGAAGTACAACGATAGTTTACATACTGCAAACCCTGAAATTCATTCGCTATTTAATAATTTAAGACCCCAGGCTTTTGGTCACCATATGTACCCTTTGTTAATTGTGCTTTATTAAGCTGTTCTTATTTATAACAACTTTACTGTACAGTGAGACCTTCGACATTGGTTCACTTGGTTTCCATTATTACGTTATAAGTTAGATCGCATCAAAACTTCGTCAGTTACTTATGAATACATGTGTTTAAGGCGCATGACTTGTGAACTGTGTCCGACGTTTCATTGCATATATATAACTAGGTATTTATCAACGTCTGAACACTCGGTAAGATCTGCTATTGATTTACACTCCCCAAATAATCAATGTTCGAGTGTTTAACTGTAAGACAATTGAGATAAAGCTTGTAAAAAGAACATGTTCACACTGTTGTCCTTCACTTGTTCATGGCATTCTAGTTCACTGATCTGTTTCACTCTCCAAACAATTGACTGGAAACATGACCCGTCATTTAGTAAATCACTAAACAAAGTATACGTGTACACCCAATAGTAGGCTGTATATATGTTTGAATATACCACGTGTACACCCAATAGTAGGCTGTATATATGTTTGAATATACCAGTGGCATTCTTTAAACAAAATTTGATCTACTAAACATTCTTATATGGAACATGCACGTATAACATTTATTTTACCGATGTGTAGTTTGAACAGATAGTTGTGGACAGAAACATAAAAAAAGTAATTGATTTCAAATAAGATGGACAATTTAGGCGAAATGAAAAAGAAAACATGTTCTGTGCGATCTATACCTGTATATAACGTTGCGTAACTAACTGAAAATGACTAGTAACCATGACATGGATGAAGTTGAAAGTGACGCTGACACTGTGGTTCAACATGCCGCCATTACAATGAACAATGAAACCCATAACGTCGTGGAGAGGGACGAGTACCTCGATAGGCAAACCGTAAGTGACGTCAGTGAGGTAGGGACACAGAGAAGACGATATCCACCAAAAGGGTCGGCCAAATTCGGCATCAAGAAATCCCTAGAAAAAATGTCGGTGAAATACGTACCTCCAAAAGCTGAAGAGCCGAAACTTAAGCATGCATGTGCACCTTGCAGCAGAGAATATACAAGTAAGAAGGCGGCTACCTATTGTTCAGAATGTCAGGAAAAACTGTGTTCGAAGTGTACCACGCAACATAGGAAGTTTCAGATCTTACAGACGCACAACATCATCCCCGTTCAAGAGGCACCCCAGCCAGACGATAATGATAGCGACAAACCCAAACCTAGACTGACAGAACTATGTGCTATCCATGCTGGGAAAGTTGTAAATCTGTACTGTAGTCGTCATGATGAAGTTGTTTGTCCAACCTGTATATCTACAAGCCATAGTGAGTGTCCTAGGCCTATTTTGATCTCTAACGTAGCGGCGGAACTGATGAAGCCGCAGACGATAAAAACTGGACAAAGCGAAATTGCCACTGTGAAGAAAGATATTTTAGCGGTTAAACTTAAAAGGATTGGCGAAAAGGATAAACTTTTGAGCGAGCGAGACGCGATCTTGACTACTATTGATGGCGTTAAAAGCAGATTTTTTGAAACGCTCGATAAGTTCGAAACAGAGGCTAAAGAAAAGCTAAATAGAAAGTTTTCAAAAGACATGCGAATTATTAAACGAGATGTTAATCAATGTGAACATGCTTCCAGTGCGTTAGATGATGCCCTAAAGAAAACCAAAACCAACGATACTCGCCTCTTGATGATACACATGAAGAGAGATGTCAAACAAAGTGTCCAGCGTGGTAAAAAGGTTGTAGACAACGTGACAGCACGTCTGGGGAATGTTGGAACACAATTTACGCTGGACGAGGGTGTACAAGAATGGTTAAAGAACTGGATGTCTATTGGTTACTTTGCTCACGAGGAAACTGTTTTCACGAGTTTAACTGTCGGAGAATTTGAGCTGAAACAAAGCAGCGATCATTACTCGATGGAGTATGTCTTTAACAATATGGTAAGTATACGAGGTGGCAATGTGGTGATCTGTGACTGGAAAAATAGACGTCTCCTACTACTGGACGATAACTACAAGCTACACAGTCGATGTGAGACCATCAGGATGCCATACAGTGCCTGCTGCGTCAACCAAACTCTCATTGCTGTAACCATAAGAGATGAAAAGCTGTTACAGTTTGTCAATGTTGAAAGCGGAGAGATGAAATTGGAAGGAAAATTTAAAATGGACGAATACTGTCGTGGTATTGCATACAAAGGGAATCTGCTGTATATAACATGCGGAGGCGAGGGTGAGATACAGGGTCAGGTTAGAGTGTATACTATGCAAGGGCAACTCATGCGGACGTACGTTACGGACAAACATGAACGACCGCTATTTCTACAACCAAAAGACATCGTCATTAATTCTGACGGTACGCGGCTCTACGTATTGGACACCAAGAAAGGCGTGGTGACATTTACTCAAGAAGGTCGGCTTGTTAACACATTCAAGGATGCAGACATGAAAGCACCTCTTGGAATGTGTATAGATGGAATGGGAAACGTGTTTGTCAGTGACAGAGACGCTAACACGGTCGTCCAACTGAATGCTGACGGCTCCAAACTTGGTGTTGTGTTGAAGGAATCTGATGGGTTGATAAACCCGTTGACAATTTGTTGCCAAGCTGGCATGGAGTCCAGACTACTGGTTGCCATGGAAAATAGTTCAACAATCCACGTGTTCACGATACAAGAGAAAAAATGATTTTAAATAGGAAAATGCATGAACGTGTACTCATACATGAAACAGTTCTCTATCTTGTTTTATTGTCGTTATTAGTTAAGAAGTACCAATTAGGTATTTCAGTTTGATAGTTGTAATGAAAAGGAAATGTCATTGCTTTCCTCGCTTTGAAGTCTATATGTATAGTTTGTTGTCAGCGTTTTTTTTCTAGGTTGAAATAAAAATATACAGACACGAACTCTTGTTTCCTCAGTTGTAATAATTTACCGAATGCAGGTATTCTTTCTGAGCATTGTTAAATGGTACTTGTTTTACTCGTTAAACACACATACAATACGTATATACATACATACAAACGCACAAATCAGATATCGATAGTATAGGAAGGATCTCGGTATTGGGTCTTTGAACAGTCATACATCCCCTTCATTTTC
>ENA-OREC01000032-OREC01000032.1-marine-metagenome-genome-assembly--contig:-NODE-32-length-32853-cov-13.701275_pt1 | contig 32853 bp, 13 predicted proteins | sample MGYA00248626_ERZ508543 | MGnify/ENA primary metagenome ERZ508543 (study PRJEB26211, sample SAMN05518279) | marine metagenome | isolation source: Puget Sound, Washington, USA | host: Bankia setacea...
ATCAACCATGGAACAGTAATACCACCACACCACAGCTATCTGCAAACTATGTATCAACCATGGAACAGTAATACCACCACACCACAGCTATCTGAAAACTGTGTATCAACCATGGAACAGTAATACCCCCATACCACAGTCATCTGCAACCATTGAACAAGTTTTCTTACCTTGGGTATCGTTTGAGCATTGGAAGTCTGGAATCTGAGCCGCCAGATTTGGATACAGGTAAGCTTTCTAGGTTAGCCATCAACAGGTTTATCTGAGCCTTTAACTCATCCGTATACATGGACTCCATCTCCTTCACTACAAACTTTGGATGCTTCCGAGTCTGAAGTTTACAAAATCATAGATAGGTTAACCAATAGATATATTCCTGAGTACAAGCTAACTTTACTGAGAACTAAGGGCAACTTTTTGTTTTACACTCCAACTTTGTAATAGGTTTCACCGCATTTAATAAGTTCATCTCTTACAGGCTACGCTATCTATTATATTCTTGTCCAAAAGCAGGATAAGTGATATGTTCAATTTATAACCTTACATTACTGCTTCATGATATGTACCAACACATTTATGAAGATCACAACTTACAGCCAGTGACAAGATACATAGTGATCGACAGTGGTAAGATAAACTGTAAATGGAACAATTTCATTATGTAGTCATACATCTTCACAAGTTGGGCATTGAGAAGACTTGTAACTATCTGGTTGAGAGTACCTGTGTATCAAAATGACCAATCACAGTGGAAAAACTAAGTGTTTCTCAGTTAAGGTACAACAGACATGATAGTCATCTACCAGTAAATAAATACATGTAGCATCTGATTACTTGTAAGTTACAGCAACAGCCTCGTGTATATAACTATCTACAATCCATCACAATCTTCTGTCATATATAATCTCTTCTAGGCACATAAGACACCATTAAGGAAAGTCCAATAGCGTTGCCAAATCAATTACCTCTGTTTACTGCATTATAATGACTAGATCGTCCACACATCTACTTCATAATTCATGATTCCAATACAAGTTGCTGTTTGAAGAACTCAGTTGCATTTATCAAAACAGTTCTGCACGTTTACAGACAATAACATGCTCGGCTTCAATACAATTAATAGTGTTCTTTGAATGGAAATGCAAACACAAAGTTATACTACATTTGTACTCTGAAGTCCATTCAAGATGAGGAATGTTATTGATAAGTAGACACCCAATTACCCAACACAAAACAATGTATTTGTAGCCAAGTTAATCAATTTATGCATTAAACGGTTCTAATGATCTGAGCTAGGAATTCTATGAGCTAGGAAGTGTCCAGTTGTTTCACATTGTATAAAGAAAACTTGCAACCAATTTGGAGTAGAGATTGTGAGAATATTTCATCATTTATTAATGGACAGGCTGATCAGCACCTACACAACTTTACTAGAACCTACCACATGTTACACTGATCATCTCCTAATTTTACATCATTGTACAATTGTATACAAGTTTGAAGTATTTATAGGCCTTTATATGCTTGCACTTTGACATAAACACATTCCTCAGATAATTGATCTAACAAAAAAAGACAAATTTAGCAAAGCAAGTATGTCAAACCCTGAAGCATACATAAATAATCAGCTTAATTGATCATACTAAACTAAGTAACTGCCTTTCAAACACAGTAAAAATCTCATTCAGACATAAGTAAGAATAATTTATCAAAAATGTATAAAAGGCTAGCTGAGTGAATCTGCATGCATAACAGACTTATAAAAGAAGAGCTATATAAAGTGAAGCTTACTTATGTTCAGTGTGCAAAGCGAAGAGTATCAAAGCCACAATATTAAACGTGATTTTGTTTTTCTTTAGCAGTTTCACAATAAGTTACATAATGTGTAGGGTATTTGTTGTTTTTATGCTTAGATATCTTACAGGAAAAACGTTTTGAATCAAGTTATAAGATATACATATTGTGATAAATGTGAACTATGAAACAGTGAAAATGAAAACTAAGAGAACAATAACTACTATGTGTAACAATTTGTGTCTGGTTGTAAGCCTGAATATGAAATATACAATATAGTTATCACCATTCGGTAAACAAATCTTCAGAAATGGGCATGTTTGCACAGTAAAACTTAACGAATTCTATTTCAAAATAATCAATGTAAAATATGAAATTTATCTTGTTGATAATTCATGACATTGCAGACTTGTGATTGTGACCGACATAACTAATTGTACCATTTTATTGGCGTTAGGCAAGTATAAATAAAATATTTTCTGTGAACCTTTTTTGCGTCCAAATATTGCCCTTAAAGACAATTTCTCGTTTGTTTAAATGTTCGATATATTTTTTTATATGTATATGTATTGCAGGAAATTTAATGCTGAATTCAACAAGCTAATAGGAACAGTAGATCACTGCGCTCGGTTTTTTGAAAAATGATGTTGAACACACCCACCTTTGCCAAGAATTTTGACTTTATTTGGATATTTTCATATTCTCACTTAATATCAAGTCCTTAAGTTGAAACAAAACACTAAAAATGCTAGGTCTGTAAGTTTTGTGCATAAATAGGATGTAATTGCACAAAAGGTTCACACAAAATGTGCAAAACTAGTTGATGAAAAAATAATAGACTGTTTTGTTGTTGTTGTTCCTGATTTCGATGTGTACATCTTACAAATTTTGAAAAAAATGTTCAATAGAAAGTTGTTGTTTTTCTTATGAAGAAAGGTATACTTATTGTTAATCTAAAAATACACAAAAAGTATATGTCTCTGTACTACTTTTTATTCTATATTCAATATGAATTCATGAAGAAAGCCCGAAATACAAAATGATTTGCCTAAAATCACCAAAAACAAGTGAATTTGTTATTTTTTTAACAGTGGAAAAAAATCCTTAACTATGTTAATTTCATCATGTTTTATCAACTATTCAATTGATTTTTAAAAATAGGGAAATAAAATATATAAAAAGTTTTGCCTCCGGTGGGTTTCGAATCCACAATCCCAGGGGTTTAAGGCTATGGAACATCTGCGCAAAGAAAACTGCTGAAAACGCCTTTAATTATGCAATAAAATATCTGTTAACTTGTGCTTAAAGTTCGATCTACTAAAAAATTAACGCAATAGGCCAATATAGACCCAGTAGTATGAAAAATGTAACTTGAAACTTAATTGAATGTGAACTGCAGATTACCTTTTTAAATATTTGCTTTAAAGATTTTATTTTTGAAACCTAAATTCAATTCTGTTTTAAGTATGGCTTATGTGAACAAAAAGCTTCTTAGATTGTAATAATAGCTAGAGATAGTTATTGGTCATGTAGTTATTATCATGCTATCTACTGAACACAAAGATAGCCACCAGTAGATCATTACTAGATTGTGTTGTGGATGCATGTGAATGTCAGACAGACAAATGCACGGACAGACGGGGTTAACACTTTATGCCATTCTACTTTAGGATTAGCTAGAGATTGAAAACTTGTGGACATTTCACTCTTATATACGCATTTATACATACATGTACATGATGTAGTATGTTGAATGTAGAATGGTATCTTGGGAAATCTGAAGGATCCTAAACCTAGTGTTGGCTATAGAAAAGTATTGCCTTTACAGCATATCGCATCTTCTGATTCCAAGAATACAAGTAGCTTTCTCTAAAAAATATGTATACCCAAGGCTAAACCTTTAAACTTGTACTCAACAGATATTTTCGGATAGAGCTTGCATTTTGTTGTTTGTTTTGTTAGTTTATAGTATATTGGCATATTAAATCCATCGATACCATCTATACTACTCCTTTGACAGACCCTTACAAAAGAAGAGGGACCCACAAATTACCATTTAGATAATAGTGTATGGTGTCTGAGGCAGATCATTAATTGATCACTGTGTCCCTCCAGTATAATCATTATTATCTAAACACAGCAGTAAATGAATATTCATGAAAACTTGAAAGAAACTGCTCTATGAAAATATGTGTATCCCCTAAAGAATGTCTGCTGTATTGATAAGACCAATTATTGAACCAGTTATCTATCATCTAGTTTTACTGGCTGGTGTTTGTTTCCCCCATACTTGGCAAGTGAACAACTAGTTTTTCTCAGAATGTTTGATCCATAGCAGGAAAAGTTTTATACAAACGTCAGAATTCCGCTGCTGAAAGCACTTGTATCTTACTTTTAAATCGCAATTAAGAAGGAAAAAAAACAAGCAGCGGAAACAAAATTCAAAGAAGCTGAAAGGTAGAAACAGTCTCTGAGAGTCTGTGTAAATATCCCTGTATACATGTTAAACAAATTCACAGATGGATATTTCATGTTTCCAGTTGTAATTGCTCAGGAGCAGTTGTCAATGCATACACACATCTGAACTCTTGATTTAGAACTGTACACATACAAAACACAGTCTATGAAAGGTGTTAAAAAGTAGGACTTATGGAGTTCATGGCCATTCTATCTCAATATTTTAATGAAAAGTTGTCTGCCAGTAACTATTGAAATAAACAACCATGTCAATGAAGGGGGCTGTTGTAACACAAACCCCATCATTGAGTGCTTTCTCTCTATCTATACTTAGAAACAGACTTGTAATTTTGTCTAGCCAATTCAGTCAAGGCTAAGCTGAATGGCAAACAGAACAATCAAATTTTCATGTTCATGTCAATCAAAAAGGAGTGCCGATTGGAAAGCACACTAAATGTTGTAATACTCCAGACCAGGTACGAGCTTACAAGGGAATGCAAGTAAAACATAACTTTCCATTCATACTGTTAGACAGCCATTTGTAAAGCTAGTTTTGTTAACTTAGCTGTTATCACAACTACTGTAAAAACTTGTAGAACTGACACAAGTCATAAAGAATGATATTATTACATTGTAAATAGAGAATACTGCTTTGAATATCCCATTGCCATTTTGGTTTCACCGTATTTTCTTTGGCTCATTTTACCACCAAGGCTCAACTTCAGTGAAATATTCCCCTATTACTGGTTTAGTTACTCTACATGTAGATTATTGAATACTGTTCATAGCTATATCATATCCCTGATATATAGATAAATGTTTAATCTTAACCTTTACCTATTCAACGGTATACACAGCATTGATAATTCACTGTCTAAAACAAGCAGTAAAAACACTTCCACAAGATGACACTTAAGTCTAATTCTCTTGTCTGCAGTAGAAATATGAACATTTCTGATTATATATTCAAATATCAATACATTTTAACTGGTGGGTTGTATAAGATACTTTTTCACACCATCCTTTACCATTATTAACAGTTTTCTCCTCCTCCCACATGATATGAACCTGAAATCATTATCTTTTGAACAAAACAGTCATTGCAAAACATAAGTCAGAACTGCATAAGTGTTAGTACTTTGAACTATACCATAACCATTCTCTGGCATGTAGTAGGGTAACATTAAACATGCAACATTTTTTTTGTTGATCACTGCTTAATACTAGACTATTATGAACTACAGTTATTCTTCTAATAAAAATGTCCCAAACAACTATTTTTGCACAGAAATCAGTTTTGAATGATTATTATTGTGTTTTGTGAGGTATGTGTAACTCTTCCTGTGACATGGTTCAAGGTAGCATTTATATGTGTTGATGTTATAAAAAAGTGTTTGTTGTTTTCATTTAACATGTCTACTTGGGTGACACATCATGGTTGTTGTAATCCATATGAAAGCAGTGATACAGCGGTGGTTACAAAACATGTCCATGTAACAGATGCTTTAACATCACCAGGCTCTTGTTTCACCTGTCAACATATAACACCCGCACATAAAACAAAAGGAAATGTGTGAAAAAGAGGAACGTTTTGCGATTAAATCATGTTAAGTTTTTTTTAATGGAGGGCTGAACGCAAAAGTGTTCTATCTGCTTCGTAACTCAATAGCACTTAGAACCTTTTCACTTTCATCCCTTCACTTTAGTGTGTTAAATGTAACTTAGATGGACTGAAGCAGGAGGGATTAGTTTGAGCCCATGCGTTATATGCTTGGCTGTCAGCTGATAACACAAAACAATCCTTGCATATTTAGATATATTCTATACCTAAACAGTTTTGTAACTTTAATGTATCTTAGCTACCATGTGTAAGCTATATGTGAGAAGGCTTGAGATCCTTAAAGTGCTGTATCTTTAAAATGTAAAGCAACATCATCTAAAAAAAACACTTGCTTAAAGATAAGGTGAAGATTATATATTACAAGGTGATTTCATCAATTTCAATGTCACAATATACCTTCGACCTCTGAACTTAACCAGTATGGATATCTCAGTGTCATGCAACTTGAGGGGTGAGAAACGAGAGTTTTAAGTGTTATGGCATAAAGAAACAGATAGTACCCTTTCACATTCACCCCTACATTACGTCAGGTCTAAAATGTGAACTAATTGAATCATCATCAAGTTGTGATACATACTGAGCTACAAAGCAACGCCTGCAATTGAGAATTATATCAACAAAATGATAAAACGAAATCAACTCTTAAACATAAAAGCAAAACCTTTCTGCTATTTTGTTTGAGAGGCACTAATGTACAGGTTGCTCTCACTTCTCAAAGCACATCTATCTTAAAGCAGAATTGTTATCAAAAAACGTGCAATGAAAACGTTGGATACATATATGAGTATCTTGGCTAGATATGAGACATGCTGAAAACAGTGAAAAAGAATCATGCAAACTACTACAAGGACTGTGAATGATACTCAGCAAGCATTGGTAATAAATAGCACCTGCTCAATATTAATCTGCAGAATTTTGAATCTGGGTTTAAGTATGTACTTTCTTTTCAAAATTACCTGTTCCTACACAATTCATATAAAAGCTTGTATTAATGTCAACTTTAAAATAGACTCAAACAATGAAAAATGTTGCAAACCAGGCACAGCCCTTCAAGCAGTATCAATTACAACAGGTGAACAACACCATAAAAACATGCATAAAACAGATAATCACATATTTGATTTGGTTGGTCTTTAACAGATCTTTGTTTTGGATTAGAAGCTGCTCAAGTTTCATACTCTGAAAAATAAACATGGAGAAGAAAATATTTCACAGTGCCACCACAATATTGGAGAAAAGCATACATTGAGGACAAATGTAGGTCATTGAGGTCCAAAATCTACAACATTTAGCTATAAAATGAAACAGGAACTTATTCTTAAAGCTTAACATATGCCTGCATCAGAAAAATACAACAGTTATTAGCTCCGTACTCAAATGATTCAAATGAAAGGTTCTGCAAAAAACACATCTTAACTTAGTCAAAGAAGTTATCGTTAACACTGACTTATTCTTTGTGATGTTATATATATGAATCATTAATGGAGTAAATGAGGTAGGCCAAGGCAATGTAAATAGTATAGATGCAGTCAGTAGATTTCTATTCTCTTCATTCTATGAAAGAGGTATCGTATTTATAAACAGTTTTGCAAACTCCTAATCTCTGGTGCACCCCTTATTTGTATGCATTGTGTGATGTTTTAAGCAGATACATACATCCCTGACAGTTAAACTCATAAAGCAGACCAACTCCAAGAATAACTTCACGTTTCTTACAAATCTAATTCATGAAAACCAATTCACCAGTGGACCTACCAAGAAACTATGAGACATGAACATCTTGGTAAGGGAAGTATCTTTTCAGATCACAACATGCAGGTTTAAAATTATCAGCAAGAACGAGGTAAGCTACAGTGCAACACCATATCATGACAAGGGTTATTCCAAACATTCAAATATTGTGTGAAAATATTCTTTTACTTTTGCATTACTCTATAAACAATACTGAGGTAATGAATTTTACATCTGATATAAAATGTTCAAAATTGCTTATGACAAAAATAACAATGCATGTATGCAATTACAAACAAGTTAACACAGGACTTTGTTTCTTAATTCTATACAATAATATGAGAGTTTTAAAACTAGTCCCAATCTCTTTCTTCTCCTTAACAAATGCTTTTTACATCTATGCAGTGTGGTTTTAGTATCATGTACACTGTGTAGTTAGGTTTGGATTGCTGTTATGAGTAAGTTGATGGTTTACATTATTAACATTATAATAACATCATGCTAAAAACTACAAGTGTTTACATTTTACTTCACTTCATCAAACTAGTGCATATAATGCTTACAAGTACATGTACCACTATAAATCACAACTTTACAATCATCACAAAGATCAGGGTTTGCATGGGCAGTGTACGTTGGAAACTACTAGGTAGAATTGCAGGTAAAGTGTTCTCAATACAGGTAAAGACCAGACATCACTTTGGCTATGGTTGATGCTGTTTGGGTAGACTACAGGTGTTGATACATTACATAGAAGAATCATACCTTGCACATTTGTTCCACCTGTTGTAGGCGACTGTCAAGTTCTCTTCTAACCTGGGCTGCTTGCTCATCTGCGTTATCCAGCTAAAATGATATAAAGTTACACATGGCACAACTTTTAAATGGCAAAGTTTTCAAATGTGTGTTATCGCATTAAAAAAGTGAAGCATTACTAGTTGTGTTTTATTTATGACTTTGTTTATAATCATAATGTTAACCTTCTAACTGCTATCATTAATAAGCATTGATGATTGGGTAATATTATGAAGAGAAATAAGTCAGCAATTGTGAGAAGTACAGATTTAAATGTTATAAATGATGTTCTTCAATTGAAATTTGAACATTCATTCTGGACAAGTATTCACTAAAACTTGGTGTGAAAGATGGTGACCATGACATTACGCAAAGATTATGACTTATCTATGAAATTGCAAAGCTTGAGATGCTTAAAGAATCAATTTATAAGGAAAATATAGTTGTTATTTATCTAAGTAGCAATTTGGATTTAACATCAACATAAAAGATGACAATATTACCTGGCATGCATTGTACAGAATTTGGTGTTCATATTTTTTAACCCCAAGGATGTTCTGGAACATTTCATACAGTTGTTCTTTACTTAAAATAAGTTCAGAGGCAGCAGTTAAAGTACGTTGGGCTTGTTTTCGAGGATCTTCTTCTCCTCTGAATATTGCATCAAATTTTGTCATCCAAGAACTCAAGACTGTCTCCTTGCTTAAACCGTCTATTTCTGGAAGGCTTCTTACTCTTTTCTCAATATTATTTTTGAACACTTCGCGAAAGTCATTGGCTGAGGAACCTCCACTTTTAACCATATTCATTACTCGATCACTTTTTAAAAACACTTCATAATAACTTTGAACTGCATTTGTAAATGCCTCATCTGCAACAATGGTAGTTTCGCCATTAAGAAATGCGTGAAACCGTTCCTTTATTGTCTGCAGTTGTTGTTTTGTAATTTTAGTTTGACGGCGTGCCATGTCTGTGGGTTGTTTGGCATTGAAAGGGTAAGCAATACATCTCATTACAAACACATACAACTGCAAACGCTTCTTCCTTTCCTCTTCTTCCCTTTCCAGCTTGTCTGCATCTTGTTCAATCTTCTCACGCTCAATTGGCTGCATGCTAGGGCTACCAGGACGTATACTGTTGGACCTAGAATGTACCTGTGCTGGTGTCATCACACTCAAATTATCCCCACTTGTGGACAGACTTTTTTGCTCAATGCTGGGGATGCTGAGCTTGTCCGAGTTTTCATCTTCCACAGTTTCATTTTCGGACTCCTCCTCACTCGAAGATGGATCCAACATCTTGAATATTTATTTTGCACACTATATACAACAACAGTGCATTGGACAGTTTCTGTCACTCACGGAAAAGTATCCAGCATCATTTCTCAGCATCCAACTGTCAATTTAGTTGCAGGTGCTTGACAATTATAATTACACTGCGCATGCGCGTGTATACATAGCGAAAATTGCCGAAGAAATCAGGCGAAGGTTTTACAAAATTAATTTTTAAAAGCAACAAAACAAAATTTCACTGACTATAATTGTAACAAGTTGTACAAAAATGTAGTGAAACATTAAATTGATAGATATTATAATCCATGACGTCATTATGCATGAACGCGGCTCTACGCAAATGTTCAACCCGCATTGCTAATTTTAATGGCCGCCATTAGTTGTCTTCGGTGTTTTGTACAAATTAAACGTCGAATATCTGGTTCATTGCGATTATCATGGATTTAACAGCTGTGGTGCTTGATTTGCCAATGATGTTCAGTTATTATGGAAATGTTTTCAAGTACATTCATAACTGCAATTATGTGCAAAAACGATTTGAGTGCGTTTGTTTATAAAAACTGGACGACCTAGATTTCGGATGAATTTCTTTCTCTTGTGTTTATCTCGTCGTTTGCTGGACTGAATTAGCAATTGACATTGTAGTGTTAACGTGTTATATACAGCAACTGATTTGGTGAGTATTCTATATGTGGAAATAGTTTGCATCTTCGCCATCCTTGCATATTCGTATGTGTTTTGACAGCTTTCATCTGGACCGGTTTGTCAAAACACTTCACGTCATTCCCGTGATTTGCTAGCGCTGAGATTGCCCACAAAACATGCATTTGCTGAAACAAACGATGCTACAACTTGCCCATTTGATATCATGTGCCCATTTGATATCATGTCATTATTATTATAATTTGCATCTTTTTCTGTCATCCTGTTGAAAGAATGTAATGCCAAGACTTTCTTAGTCTGTCAGGGAGTCTTGTTAGTAGCGATAATACTGTAGTTTATATGTACCCAATACCAATTTGTACCTTCTCTCTTTGCACATGAATACATCATGAAATTGCACCCAAAAGGAAAGTCATAAGTACGTTTGATCATTTGATGTTGTGTTGGTTTATTTTTCAAACAATAACATTTGGAACATCTTCACAAAATAATCACCTTCTGTTAAGTTTGCACAATAACCTTTGTTATTTACAAATTACTATGTATTGAGGCAAACAATCATGTGTACATCAGTCACCTGTTTCTTTATAGCTAGCATACTTTTAAACATTGTCATGCTATTGCAGCTTTTGACATTTGGTACATTTTAGATTTCTTAAATTGAAAACAATATACTCTTGACTTATAAATCCAATGTACTCATTATCAACTTGTCTGATAGGATGACTATGACCGTCTCATAAATTGTCTCTTACTGCCTTGCTGATATCGCATTCCATTCAGATTTCAAGTCTAAATGTCATATAAATTATTTTATTACCCTTTCTTCTATATATATGTATATTGTACATGTACATACCGTTTCAGAAACAGCCAAACACTTTAGCTACAAGTTTTTAATGAGTTTGAAGCTTGCCCTGTATAAGGGGTTTAATATGGAATGTTGTAGTTTTTTAAAGGTTCCAGTTGTTACTTGGCCAAAAGCGATAAAAAGAATACTGATATAATGTTTTTATTGTTGATGTAGACAACCCAAATGAACCAGAAAATAAACATAGCAGTTAAGTATGTATGCTAACAATGACAATCTTTTCTTTTGCTGCCCATGCCAGTTGTCACTCCCTGTGTGAAGAGATTATAAACGTAAGACCAAAGTGCCTCCAAAAATGATAATAAAATTGATATCATAATATCAGCAAGGAAGCTTGAAAACTGCTTAAAATATGCAGCTTTGTGTTGGCACCTTTCTAATATAACCGGTGACCGAGGATACTTGTAGTCTCCCATGACTTTGATGGTACAACATAGGCTTACCTCACAGCAGGGACCCTCATATTTTAAAAATTAAATGATTCTGTTGATAAAAACATGAAAGGAAATATGCATGTGATAAAAGAGTAAATTTAGAGGAGGTGAAAAAACACGAAATGAGCATTTATAAGACATGCTTTTATATTTACCTTCAGGAAACATAATTTACAGACATAAAGATCTCATCACAAATCATATATTCACTTCTGCAACATTAGCGTAACTCTATGCATAGATTCCTATACTTAAAGCTAAACGGAATTGACAATTCATCGACTTTCACCCAATAAAACACACCTGTGCAAATAGGTCAGATTGTCTCAAGTCAAGCTGCTAATCTCCATGTATGACAGCTCTAACTCCCATCATTTTGTATAGTGTTAACAATGTATTACTAGCAATCAATTGGGTGATTGGAGAGAAACAGTTTAAAATGTCATGACCTTTCAAGTTTGGAAGAGTGAAGTTCAGTAGAGTAAAAGCTGGTCTTTCGGGCATGTATTTTCATAAAAAGTTATCTTTATTTTTGAAGCAACAGTAGTATAACATTTCACCAACTGTATTGCTGTCTTTCAAAAATAAATCGTCTTGGGTAAACACTTCTTATTAAGAAAATCTGAGTCTGAATATGGCAGGTGTAAATCTGAGAATGGCTCTAAATGTTATACAAACGTTCATATCTGATTGCAGTCTTTGAGAAACCTCGTCCGTCGCAGGTCAATGTCAGGCGATTAGTAGAAATTTTGGGTTTACCTGTCACAATGACGGGTAACATTTTTTTTCAAATTTTGCTCTATTTTCAATAATGTAACAGCTAAAAATTTGCCATGACAAGTCAGATTATCCTGTGGTATAAAAATAGTTTTCGCGTAGACTGTGATTGTAACTTTGTAAAACCTTAATACAGTCAACACTCCGGCTATGTTGACGTATTTGTAAAGTCCCGAATTCTGTCCCTATACATTCTATATACAATTTTGCGTGTAAGTCAACATTTGTAAGTCAACATTTCGCTTATCTTGACATGTGTTTAGGTCCTAAACAATGTTTTCACGCCTTAATTTAATTGTCTGTCTCGATAACCATTGTATACACTATGCATGCTGTGAAAATCGCTATCCCTGTGTATTTGCTGGCCAAATTTGACACCAGTTAATATTTCCTGGGGCGGTGTCAATAGGTCACAGTCGTTTGAGAGATTTGTCACTTTGCATTATTTGTTCTCAAATCAAAAAGATTAGGATTTGGTTGCCAAACCAAGACTACTAATATCTTGTCACCCGAACGATTAGCAGTCTGCCGTGTGTTTCCCCCGCAGATCAGCACCCCGCGGCTTGAGAATCGCCCAAATGAGCAGACAATTTAGCTGTCGGTGTTGAGCGGACTGTCCGCTCAACGCCGCGACAGAGATTGGCTTTCTGCGCTCATGAAAAATTGTGGGCCGGGCGGACTTTGTAAAATTCGCGCTGTGTGTACTGTATATTGAGTGACCTGTTGACACCGCCCCAAGGAAGATTAACTGGTGTCAAACTTGGCCAGGAAATACACCGGAAGTAGATTTTCACAGTTTGCATTGTGTATACAACGATATGTTCAAGGTTTTCGATTGACGTTTCTATCGAAACTCCACCGGGTCAAAGTTGACGCTTACTGCAAATTAATGTCACGTTTAGACACACACTGATGATAGGACAACTACGTCATCTATAGACTTAATCTAAACATGGACATTTATATACCGTTAAACACAGACTGAATTCGTCAGCATACCGTTTTTGTCGACACTTGGATATCCTGACATTATTTTGTAAGGACCCGAGGTGTTGACTACCTTCCCATTTACCATTTTCAACCCTTTTCCATCCTTGTATTCAGGGATTTTCAAAATTTTAAATGTGTCAAAAGTTAAATACAGCTGGAAAATAGTGCTGGTTTGTGATGAAAAAGTTTGGGCATAAACTTGAAACAAATGTTTGAATGAAACAGTGTCTTGAAACAATTCCCTAATGTAGAGCGCACTGTTCACATTTAACAAGATCCACATGTAAAACAAATAACTCTGAAGTTCGATATAGATTTTCAAGTTTGACATGTTCCCTTCCTTCTTTTATTTCCAGATGCTGGTATTGTTAACTATGTAACGCTGATAGAGCCAAGATGAGTGTCATAGTGAGACAGGGAGTTATTGACTCTCAATACCAAAGAATTGGGCGTGATGAAAATGAGTAAGTACATATTATTCATTTTCTAGAACCTGTTTTGTTTTTGGGTATTATTGTATATGAGTTAATTTGTCCACTTCCTTGCTGAACTTGCTGTGTAGTCAGCTTTCAAGATATATTCTAGTTTCAGGAATGTCAACACAAACGTGCAGTGGTGGTTTTAATTGCATATCATCATTAAATGCAAGTATTATTTGTTAATGGGAACACTTCTCTTGCAGGTATGATGGACCAGTTGATATGTCCTTGGCAAATGAAGGTCCAGCTCAGACGTACCCAGGCTGCTTTGGATTACCCTACCAGGTAATATATCTTAAGTGTATACTTTATGCATTGGCATTGTGACGTCATAATACAATCTTGTTATATATCCAAAGACACAATTGGCAAGTAGAAAATCCCTTCTAACTGACCTAGGACTCCTCTAAGACTTTCTTATCAAAATTGTGTCACTTTCACACTGTAAAATTGACGACAAACAGCTCAGTAAACCGTAACTGATGTAATTAGAAGATGAGAGCGCCCTTAACTTCAACTAAAAACTGTTTGTCATCACAAAAAGACATTCACTGCCATACATATTTTTTTTGAAATCTTTGTACACTGCGACTCCATTACACTCACAGATCCTCTTCTGGCTGTAGGACTACAGCGTCCTCTTCTGTCAGCTCCTTGTCTATACTTGTTTTACTTCGGTCGTTTTTATCATTTCACTGTAGTTAAATTTCTGTTCCTGACTGTTCGATCCAATCTAACTTAAAAACACTGTATTGTTGCTGCTGCTGCTGCTGCTGCTACTACTTTTTCTGGTAAACTGTTTCAAACCTCAACTGCCCTTTGCGTAAAAGTGTACTTCAACGCAGACTCCATTATAACACCGTCTCCGCATGGCTCCCAAATATTTTCCCAGTATATGTGTGAAAATGACGACCGGGGTATACACAATGCAAGCTGTGAAAATCATACTCCCTGTCTATTTCCTAGCCAAGTTTGACACCAGTTAATCTTCCCCGAGGCGATATACAATGCTTATGTAATCGGGGATCATGTGTAATTGAAAGACGATTGAGCAACTTTTGTTTACAGAATAAAACCGCCGAGGCACGTGGAAAACGTGATAATGATTGTTAAACTTTGCATTAGCACAAAAAGAAAACAAAAGCTCCACATCCTGTAAAGATCAAAGCGAAAGCATGTGCAAATAAATATGTGCGTTATATTTCATGATTTAAATGATTCACACAAGTATAGTGTAAATTTATGAAAGACAATGCCTGTACCTAACTCCACGCAGAGCTTCTGCATTTCAAGGAAGTGTGATCGTAATTGCACCTTTACTATTTTTAGAACGCTAATGCAACGTACACACAGAAGCGTTTTCGTCACCAAAACAAATATATGTATCTCTTAATCCGATTGTTTTGGATACACTTGTTTATTTAAACACAGATGAAATGTTTACAAATTTTATTGTAATAAATCTGAACACCCAGATGTGGTGAAGATGAAAACAATCATAACAATTAACATCATTTTTGATATGCATCAACATTTCAAACACTGGCAATATAAGAAAGTTACATATGAATCATAAACACACATGTTGAAGTTCAGACACACTGTGGTAGGAGGTGTACGACAGGGAGTCAGATATACCGATACAGAGTCAACCGCTATGAACTTAGCGTAATCCACAATATACTTCATCTCAACCTTGGGAAGCTCGCGCTTGGCGATGTAGTATCTGCTTTCTGGAGGTTTATAGCCATGCCATCATCTTTGGTACTTTTGGAGGCCAGTAATTTCTGCATGGGCTTCTGGGAGCTAAGTGTAGACCTCTGGACTGCATTCAGATGTTGTTTTGTTGAAAATAGACAAGATGAATATTGATATAAAACAAATATAAATTGTATTCTATTTGCTAATATTTCGAAGTGTGGAAATTTTATGCGCCCAAGTTGCCCTGACACATATCTTCTATTACATTTGATTCTCTAGTGCTTAAAATGATATTTAAATCCTGTTATTTGTATTGTGATGTAAGAGTGAATGATTCTCCCCGGCTGCTTTTGTAAGATAAAATCACTTATTGTTTGCTAGGTCCAGGGTTTTCTTAAGAGTTAGTGAAGACTATGATTTTCTGTAGTATAGCATCGTCTAAGATAACTTTACTGTTCCTTTGATTCAGTGTTGCAAATAGAACAGAATTCTCCAAAAAGAATGACAATCTGGTGCAACAGGTCTATTATTTGTTAGGTTCGATCATGGAAAAACATGTAATGCTGTGTTAAAATCAAGTTGTTAGCATCACTGCATTCATTTTGATAAAAAGATGACAGAGACACCTTTTATAGCAGGTTAAATCCAGTAAACTTGTGTTTATTTCATGTAAGGTGTTGACTGAAAATTGAATACCTTTATATAACTCATGAGAAGACAATATATCTGACTATAAATGTTATCTCCCCTTAACCTTGGAAGATAGGCTAAAATTTAATCAACAACGTTGCATCAAGAGACAATTTCCGATGTGTAAGTATAGATAACATCATGTACATGTATAGTATTTACACACAACACGCCTCCAGCTACACACTACATTCAAATGTTTCCTCATTGAAAAACAGTTACACACTTTTTCTACTGTGTTTAAAAACATACTTCACTTTTTTAATATGGAGTATAAAATTCTATTGTTTGGTACACAATTAAATAATCCCCCATTGCATTGTGTGTTTTCACGGTAGTCGGTCGCACAAAATAAACTGACTTAAATCTCTATCTGGTTGTATGAATGTATTGACTAGTTTTTCTCACCCTTAGGCCCTGGCTATTGGCTATGTTTGTAATGTGTAAGTCCAATCAATACAGTAACATGACATTTGTAAAGATTTCCTATATACTGTGCGCTTGTATCCAGCCTATATACAGATTAGTCTTCAATGTAAATCTGATATGTTTTTGTATGTAATAGGTTGGATACAATGGTTTGTGTTAAGACTTGTACAGTTATATCCAGTTCAGAAGTGTGCTATTAGTTTTTACTGTGGTATATAGCAAGGAAGGATAGTATTGAGTTTAATATTCACTGTATTTAGTGCTTGCATACATATGTAGTGGATATGACTATCGGAATAACTTTGAAGAAAAAGGTTTGTGATGTTAATAATATGTTGTTTTATTCCAAATATTGCCCTTGTTGAAATTTCTTTATGTGTCGGTTAATAGTAAAGAAAGAAGTATGTTTTACAAATTGTGTGTGCAGGTTGACTTAACAGTATAGGGCTTGTCTTGAATTTGTTTCATCTATGCAAGTTGACCATTGACCAAATGAAGCGGTTGGTTATATTTTTGATTTTTGTTTGTGGCTGTAAAGATAAAGTATGATCTAACAAAATAAATAACATTAGCAATATCATGCAACTTTGTACTGGCATAGTTGATCTTAGAATTTGTGTTGGACAATCTTGAAGTCATTGTGTTGAAGGAATGTTGGACTAAGTGACGGTTTATGGTTAGAATGATCAAATCTTGAAGTCATTGTATGGCAGGAATGTTGGACTAAGTGACTGTTTATGGTTAGAATGTTCAAATCAGGATACACACAAAACAAAAGGATAACTTTTTTGCATATTTTCGTGTTATAGTCTTTGTATTATACACTATTATGTAAACAATGCAAGTTCAAATATGTATTATAGCGATAATTGTCAATAGTAGGTGTGCCTGCAAGTTAATGAGTCTTACTTTTTCAAAATACCGACCATTTTATGAAATTACTGTTTATACCAGGTGCTTCATTACATGTCCTATCTACCTGATATTTTTCTACACATTTCAAATGGGGTATGCTATGTCGTCAAATGGTATGCTTGTGCAGTGGTACACTTTGTCCTTCCCCTTATGGTAATCATGTCTGAGCAAGAAGAAAAAATTGACAACCCTTCAAACAATTTTAATCACACATATTACTTGAACAATGAATTGGAGAACCAGTGCTTGTGAATAGGCAGGCTGTTGTAAAATCAATGATTGTAATCTTGAAAGTTAGTTCACTATCATGTGCATAAGTGTGTTCACGGAAGTAACTCTACCATGTGGTTCTCAAAGTGATATGCACACTTCAGCCTATAGTGTTGCAACTTACTATGCTGGCAAGTTAAAACTGTACAGCAATGTTTGAAAGAGAAATTGCTGAAGTTTTAGGTGTTAGCTACAAAAGAGCATTAAGTTATTTCATGAGTAATAAGACAGTTAAACTATGATCAGCAACCAGTGGTACCAGACATAGGCATGCAGAGACTCGAGTTACTGTTACCATTTTAACACTGTAATTGATTATACTTGTAACAGTTTTACACAAATTATTAAATGAATATGGGTCATGTAGTTTTAGTTGCATCCCATGTAACTGACACTCTGTCCCTGATAGAAATGGTGTTTCCTGGTTTGTTTGATAAGTCTAAATTTGAGTATGTGTTATTAAAGCCTATTATATCTCCGTTTTGTTATTGTTGTTTCAATGATAATGCTGTTTTCATAACTTTCATAAATTCAGAAGGCTGTAAATATTTGGACTTTTCTGTTCTCTAACTTTGGTGAATGTCTCCAAGTATTCAGATTGTTAGTAAAATAAATGGTGACAAAACTGAACACATTAAACACCTGTTAACCTGTTTGTACGCAACAGAAGTAGTTTGACCTTATGCAGACACACATTCACCCAGTCCAGTTGTAGAGATGTCAGAAACATTCACATATCTATCATGCTTATATACCAGTATGGTTTTTACCTTATGTGAAATAATATGTCAAGATCAGTTGTGTAATTTACAAATAGAAAGTGATTTTCTAGGTTCAGTTCTTATGGGGATTTACTTCTGACATAATGATTTCTGTCATACAATTAACTATATAGTTGCTTTTATGAATTCAGGATCACAACTATGGAGCCCTGCCGCCACCCACACCCCCACAGACTCCGCCCCTAGTGGCGACGCCTATCAAGGACACAGCAGACATGAAGGAAGACATCATCGTTACGTCCAAGATGTCCACCATGAGCGATCCCACACAACCTGGCTCTCCACTGCCTATGGACGATACAGGTGATCAAGACGATCCAACAAGATGTATCTGTGACTTTATACACGATGATGGCTACATGATACAGTGTGATCAGTGCAGGTAGGTTAAATAAAGCTAAAGGTTGTCCCAAGTACGTGAACTTTGTAATGTCTGTGTCATTGTGTGTAATAATCATCAAATACTTTGCATGATTGTAAATCTTTGTCCTGTTATTTTAAAAGTTTTTATGTTGGTATGTAATACATAGCAAGTTTTATAACATGGTGTGAGTTATGAAGATACTATTATAAAAACAAATATCCCTTTCTTTAGTAAATATCCTTTAATGTGTTTGGTTAAAAACAACAGTCAGCTTTACTTCCATCTCCCTTTATATAATTTATACTATTTTTTCTTTAAAAAGCAAAATTTACCCAAAACCTTGTTATTTCAACATCTTCGCACTGAAAGGTTTAACAGAAAACTGTTAACTTAATATGAATTAGGAAGGACGTAACCACAGTGTTCCTTTTAGCACACGACTCCAATGTCCCCATATATGTTGTAAATAGCTATGCACATAGTGGAGAAAAATGGCCTGAATTTTGTATGGAAACACTGAATAACAAATCACTTACAAAAACATAGGATTGTATGATCTTGTTTGTGTCTCTAACCAACGTATTGAACCTTAGTGTGTGAGATAACACTAGGGCTGGTTGTAAAATCAATGGATGTCTCTTGTCAGCTGCATAGAATACCTAGGTGGAATTAACAGGATAATATTTGCCTATTTTGTTAACAGTATGTAATAGCAGCAGAGTTGACAGAAGTATTGATCAATGGCATCACAACGTTTTCTACTTAATCAGCTAGCTTTGCAAACATGTTTTTGTACTGAAAATACTGAATACTATTTGCTTGACTGTCTGTAGGTAAACTCTTCCCATTAATTTGTGTAAAAGTTTTTGACATCAATGGCTTTTGTGATTAGATATCCTTCTATAATAACAAACAGTCAGATTTAATAGTTGATCAATGGAACACTGAACACTATTTCCATAACAGCAGTCTATACATTCATTCAAGCAGTCAAAGTTTGATGCAAAAGGAAAAAGAATATGTCCTCATTGATCAGATGTTTTTAAATACTATTTCCTAAACATTGTGTTGGTTACTATGCCTTGCTATTTTATTTGTATTCAATAACTTGTTAATGAAATATATGTCTCCGATGATTTATCCTGCTGTATGGTATATACAATGCAGTTGAATAGATATCAGTTTTTGCTCTGGTCTTTCGTCCTGGTATCTTTTACAAGCCTATGCACTGTAGTTGTGATATCTGACCCATGCTTGTGGATTCATAAATAGCTGCACAGTATGATACTTGCTTCAAGTTATAGGTATAATATTACATTTTTCATGACTTGTAAATCAAAGTCCTGACCTTGGTAGTTAAGATCTGGAGTAGATGATTTGACCTTTTGACTTGCTCCATTGAAGTATTCAACTTTTCCCCTTGAGTAACTTCAATGCATCAGAGGTTTTTGCTGAAAACTGTATAGGAAAAGCTATATTTATGGTTTGATACAAACATACATGAAAGCAGTTATATGTGTGTTGTTTGGGATAAATTTATGTAAAGTTCATACTTTAAAGAAGGAAGACAAATGTTGTAATGTGAAGTCGCTGTCATTGTAAGTGCTATCAGACTACACTTGAGATTGTACTTGACAGCTTTTATTTAGTCTGAGAACATGTGCAGACTACAGCAGTGCATATTATGAATCATCTCAGTCAGATATTACAGTTAGCCATGATAGCTCTTGATTATCACTCAAAATCATCCTGCATATTGAATCAAGTATTCCAAGTGAACATGTGATGTAAGAATCTACAAATTGCTTAAGCAAACTACTGCAAACCTACAAACTTCTGTGACACATGCACTTGATCCTGTCTTTGTTTGTTTTTTTGTGAGATACTGTCATCCTCTGATCTATTACATTATAGGTGATTCATTTTAAGACCTTGTCTGCATAAAAATATATCTATATCTCCATGCTTAATAGGTTTTGTATAAAAGGAATCAGTTGTACATGTCAAACAATGCTCTACTAAGTTTACTGTTATTGCATTTCAGTGTATGGCAGCATATTGTGTGTATGGGCTTGGACAGAGACAGCATACCAGAAGTGTATTTCTGTGAGGTGTGTAAACCAAGGGCTGTGGATCGTGCCAGGGCAAAAGAATTCCAAATACGCAAACGAGAATTTCTAAAGACCCTTGTCAGTAAGTACTGTTGGAAGCTCTTTTATTTTTCATCAGCAGTCCTTTTCTTATATGATTGAAGTGAACAAGCAAGAATGGCAGAAATGACTGTGGTTAATGCTTAGCTGGATCAGGAGTTGCCTGCTGATTTCTCTGTTCAGTGAGTCGTGCTCACATTAATGAAGCCCAGTGTAGTGAGTAATGCTCATAAACACTGAGTGCTGCATAGATCAAGGTCGGTTAATGACTAGAAAATGTCATAGCAACATCAAGCTTTTCTCAATCATGCAAGAGATAAAAAATACATTAAAAATATGGTGTGTTTTTTTAACATAGTACAACAGGATTTTCAAAGGCTTAATCAATTCATAGAAGTTAACCAGGATTTATTGAGAAATCAATGAAGCTTAACGATTTAATATGAAGCTTTACTGTCATAATTCATATAACCCGATTCTGATTTTCCGTTTCAGTAAAATCTCATGACTCGAGCACAGACACGGATCCGGAGGAAGTTAACAATCGACTTAAAGCTTACGGTCTCGATCCTGGTAGTGCAAAAGCTAAACAAAAACTTAAGCTCAAAAAGAGGAAAGAAAGAGCAAACTCCCGCACAGCTAAACGACTAAAAAGCAAAGAACTGAAAATTGAAAAAGAAAATACAAGTAATGAAGCAAATAGGAAAAATAAACTCTTAGTGAAAGATTTCTCAACTAAAACTGCCCAGCAAAGAAAAGAAAAGGTAAGTTAAATGTTCACCCCAAGTAAATTGGATATATCTTGTTAAAAGGAAAATAAATGCTTAAGTATTAGGAACGGAAAATTGGCCAAAGTATGAAAAACAAATGAATAAATAATACCAGCATCCTTACCTTAAACATTCCTTATTATGAATATTTGCGTAGACAGTAACTTTTAAAAAGTCAGAAGAGGGTATGAAAAACTTCAAAATCCCTACCCCTCCTATATGTTTCATGCTCTGTTAGCTGGTCATAAAGTTTTGTATTTAGAAGATTCTGTTTTTAAAAAAATATTAAAATCCTAAAATATTAGTAGTTCCAAATGGTAATTTTATGTCTAAACTATTGTTTTCTATTTTAGTTAAGTAAGAAGATAGAGCGAATGAGAGCGGAAAGACTTAGTAAAGAAATGTTGGAAGATAAGTTTAGCAGCGATGACTTACGAGAAGATGAAAAATTAATCAACACCATCTCAAGTCCTGTGGTACATGATGAAAATGCTCAAAACTCTTGGGATATTTCATCGTTTAAGTAAGTTTCCATGCAGTTGCTCCATTATAATTCAGTTATTCAATGCCCTACACATCTGATTGCAGTCCTATTCAACCCTTCACTTGAAGATAACGTGGTGTCATTACACTAATCATTGATATGCCATCAGATTATGTGACAGCAACATGTTATCAATAAAGTTTTCACATAACAATTGAACAGGAAAATATTTGTTTAACAAGTGCATTTTCTATAACGGTAAGCAACTCAAAGAACAGCTGAACCTTTGTTGACTGTATAGACGTGGACAATCTCCTTGTATCTGATTTAGAAATATTCCTGTATGACATAATTCACAGTTAGTGTACATATTAGCAGTTTAAACCCCTCCAGGTATGCTATGGGAGGTTGTTAATTGTTCATCATACATCTCTTGTGTTGGAACGAGTATAACTGACAACAGGTATTTAGTAAGCAGGCTATTTTGATGGAATGACTTCATGTGGTGTGTCAGTCTTTGAGATGGGCATTGGTCATCCTTGATAGTGATAATAACTTACAATGCTAGACTTGATTAAAAGACCAGATAAGGGTGACTTTCAAAATATCACTGGGAAAAGTTTGGAAACTAGATAATTAAAAATATTGCTTGAATCTCACACGAAGCTTGGATATTTTTTGTTTGCTCAACTGAAGTTGTATAAAACATATTCTATAAAGTATACTTAGCTATAGTTACCTTTGAATTCCTTAGAAGTTAACATACATTTGTTCTTTTATTTTCAGTGAATGGGAACAAAGTTATGAGTCTGCGAGATATAACCAGTATACAACATATGTACAAGAATATTTGAACTCCTCCTGTATTAATGGACACCATGTAAGCATTTGTCAGTGTACTCTTGTTATGTATTCAACCCAAGGATGCAGAAGAGAATCAATGCAATCTGTTGGTTTCTGTGTTGTAGGATAGGCAAAGTGTTTGCTCATGTAATAGTTATATAGCATTCGTTGTATTGATTCAATGGCTATAGTTGTGCTTGTGCAAGAGAATAATGATTGGTAAATAGGCTCATATACAATTGATTAACATATTCCTCAAACAAAGTTGATATGTTTTTAATCAAACTTAAGTGCAAATGCATTGACAATATTTTTGATTGGAAGTTGAGAGGATTTATTTTGTGGACCTCTCTCTTTAACCTGATGTATGATTCTGTTTCACACTCACACATGAACGTTAATTTATAACGCAGCCATATTTGTGTATTTCAGAATGATATAGCAGATCTTGTGACAGACGGCCTGCGGGTACAGCGTTGTCATGTCAAAGACCTGAAAAATAAACGAAAGGTAAAGTAAAGTAGCTGCAATAATGCTGCATGCTGAACATTGATTATTACTATGTGTCATATACACTTAATTTCTTAATTGAACTTATCAGGGCCTGTCAAAATCAATTTCGGCCCCTCTAATTTTACAAGGTTGCAGCCCATCGGGCCTGTCCAAAAGATTTGTGTGTGTTTAGATAAGTGAGATACACACAGTCTCTAACTATCTGATAGCGACTGCATATTATACAATTTGACAGGTCCATGATTCTTGCTATACCTAAGCGTGAAGTGGGGAGTAAAATCGATTACCCAGTCTAGCGAGTCACTATAAACACACATGGTAGCTCTAACTGTGAAAACAAGTTGGTCGGGTGTTAACAGTTATCGCATTTGGAAACCATGCTATATATATCGTACAAACAATTAGTTTATCAACATCAGGGCAATTAAGGTCTACGGTAATCTTGCTGATGGGTGATATCGAGATGGCCTTACTGTCGATAGAATGGGTGTTTAGAGTTAAAGAATGCACACCTGCTCGCTCTTGTTAATTAATGCATCGTAGAGCATAAGTTGTAGATCGTTTACATTTGATTCGGCCAATGGTCAACTCAACATTTTTTCTTGGATTGCGGATTACTGTTCTTAAATGATAACAGACTCACCAAAATCAGAGTTTGTTTACTATTAAAATCTTGATATGAGATTTTGTAACCGCTTGTCCGGGGGAAAAAAATCAGGGCTTGTCCATTTTCAAAGGCCACAGGCCCAGGCTTGTCCATGAAAAATGTTTCCTTGAAGCCCTGGGCTATTGGTAATCTATTGGACAAGGACCATGGTGGGGAGGATATCAAACTAAAAGGAAACTGTCCCACTTACTTATGCACAGGGCTTGTTGTTTTTTTACTCATGGACTGTGTGAAAGTTTGTACACTTTTTAATCACTTTCATTGTAGCTTACATAGCCATGGTTAGGAAAGCGCTGCAATGAGAGGTTTCTAAAATTGTTGCAGCAGTCTAATAAAGAAACTTAGCAGTGTCCCGCTAATGCTGTTAGTTTATTATTTGAGTTTATATCACTACTGGCTGTCTATTAGAGATGTGATTATATATTTTATTTTTATCTCCTGCAGGGTTTGGAGTCCTCATGTGCTATTCCTAATGGTCAACCTATCATCGAAGTCATCGGTAAAGTAATGACCAAACAACAGTATGATAAAGACAACTATGGGCAGAGACAGTAAGTTTGGTCACTTTATTTTCTTATCTATTCAATAAACACAAAATTACATGACATTGTTCTGAATAACAATAATTAGCCATAGGGCTAAACAATGAATTTAACCGTTAAGAGGTCAGTCAGTATCAGATCAAATTCTGTGCGCTATTACCTAACTTCAGCTGGACACAAGATCTACCGTGAAATTTAACTTGTTTAAGCTTCAAAAGTGGAAATATTCGTTTACTATGATTGTTACTATCCAGTTGTCTTCCCTTTGTGTTTCAGGTTAAGCCCATTTGTATTTTTCTATGGTAGTGTGTTTGAATTGGACCTTGTTATAGATGCCAGTGACTATGGGAATGATGCACGGTTCATAAGACGATCATGTCAATCAAATGCCACAGTAAGTTGATAGTTGCAGACTGTATTATGTAGTGTTTGTATTTTAGTTAGTTTTACAATAGATATTTCTTTGACATCTGAAATATTTTATCTAGTATTTTCCAGCATTTTATCTTTGTATATTATTTGGAGTGAATGATCTGTAAGGTGACATTCAACATCAGCGTTGGCAGTGTTTAGCATGTAGTCCTAGGTAATATGTACTCTCTCACTTATACAAATATATCATTATAAGAAATAGAGAGATTTTAGCTTTTGTGAGGCACTCTAATTTAACAATTTAAACATTGTCATTACTTTATTTGTTTTATGTTTACAGGTTCGTCATGTGGTTGCTGGAGGTCAAGCTCATTTCATCACCGTAGCAACCAAGGAAATTCCCGAAAACACCGAGATCACCATACCTTTTGACTATGATTTCAAAAAATGGTAAGTTGGTCTCACTTCTCTAAGCTGGCAAGATGTATTTGGCTTATTTGGTTGTGTTAAAACTGCATGTTATGTAATATGGCCTGTAGAGAGTTTGAGATTTATAGCAATTTTCAAAAGTGAATAAAGCCTTTGTTTTGCGAGATAAGATTTCAAAAACGATCTAAATGTATTAAAAAAACAAAGCATGAAGAGTGAATAAGCTAGTGATTATTATTGTAGGAATTTCTGTGTGGAGTGTGCATGTCTACGAAATAACTGCCCTGTGACAAGGTACCAAAAGAGACGTATCAGATTTCAGAAGATGCAGAATGGAGAGTGAGTAAACTAACAAAACATTGAGCCTTTTAACAAGCTTGAGCTAAACCTTTATTGTATCGAACAGAAGTTTATAAAATTAGCTTACACAAATATTAAAAGAAAATTAAACACAGACCAGATCATGTTTTCTTATTTGTGCGTTCTTTTGATTGTTCAATTTGTTAAATAAGACCCTTTTCAAAAAATTAATATTTAAAATCTTGTGGTGTTTGTTTAGCTATTGAATCTTTTATTTTACTTTGCAAAACATCAAACATTAAACATTTTCGTTGCAGTGTATCACCCAAGAAGCCACAAAAGTTGGAAAAAGTTCCAAACTTGGTAATAAAGTCTCCAGTGAAGTCACCGAACAAATCTCCTGTACGATCACCTATCAAAAGTCCAGAGATACAGCCAGACTTAAGCACCCCTACACCTGAAACAATTCATGTAAATCCACCTGTACCAAGCCCAGCTAAGATGGTGCGTAGGTCTCAGGTGACAAAGGGAAGCCAGGCTAGTACACCAGCTACTGCGGGTAGAATACGCTCACTAAGGGTACCTTCACAGGTTAGCACAGATGTAAGAACCTCTCAACTCTCTAGAAGTGTACCACTATTTGTGGTAGTTCTCAATTGAATATAATGGAAACTAAACCTTTAGATTTGACAAATTGTGTTGAAGAATTTTTTTAATAAATTACGAAGACTTCTCAACTTGCATTTCACTTGTAGTATGAACCTTTGAAATAAACCAGTTTTGGTATACATATACTTTTATAAGTGAACGTTTCAAGTTGTGCCTTTAAGATATAATTTACCAAAGTAGCACCCTTTTCAAAATCTCTGTTTTATTAAAGAATTATGAGAGTTTTAAATGATCATATACAGTTTTAGTGATATTTATATAACCAATGCTGTAATTTTGATATTTATATTCTTTGTATTGTACTGCTTACAGAACAAGGACAGTTCTTTAGTACCAGAACCTTTGACAGTCCCTGAGCCAACAGCAATGAGATCATCTGAGGTAGAGTCATCCTTGACATCTCCAGAGTCTGGCAAAGAAACTAGTTCTAACAGAGAATCTCTAGATACACCAAGAAATGAAGAGAAGAAGAAAATGGTAAAGAATACAATTTGTAGCATCAAGGTAGCTCTTACGGTATATGGGCAAAATAGAATCTGGATTAGCTGTTTTGAATAAGCTGTTCACTTCAGTAAATTTCTAATACAATATCATTGATTTTCCATTTTTGAATATGCATATAAAGCAATGTTAAATAGCAGTATTGTGGAAAGGACTACGCTTTTTGTAGATTTTTTGAGCTCTGTTTATAAGTGGTACGCTCAGACTGTATAGATGCGCATGTGTAGAAGTTGTGTTCAACCAGATTTGTTCAAATATTTTGTCCAATGTTTTCAGACTCGAGAAGAAAGAAAAATGGAGGCAATCATGAAAGCCTTTGAGAAGATGGAGAAGAGAAATGCTAGAAAGGCAAGTGTAGATGTGGTACACAAAGGCAAAGAATGTCCCAACGAGAAAGTGAAAGAAGAAAAGGATCTGAAGAAAGAAGTGAACAATGACAAAGAAAAATCAGTAAGTTTTGGAGTATGTAACTTTGTGAATATTATTCTAAAGGTTTGCAATATTAAGCATTATTTACATCTACTTGAACTAATAATGCAAAAAATGCTTTTCAAGGGCCAAACTGTATACGATAGAAGAACAAATACTAACCATATCTATTCTCCAGAATGTTAATTATAATACCATTGTATCTCAGGAGAATGTTGAAGAGACTGTTAAAGAGGAGCCAAGTGAAGTAAAGGAAGAAGTTCTCACCACTCCCATCACCTCCCCAGAGAAACTCACTCCTGAAATTAAAGAGGAGGTGAAACTGGAACCTGTGGAGCCTGAGCCAGAGCCAATCAAGGAGGAGCCAGTAGAGGACGTGTCTAAACCCACCCTTAGAGAACGACCACCGTCTTGTAAAGGGTATGTATGTCAACCACAAATTACAGACTTTCTTTTCTTTGTAAACATTAGTCATCATATGGGCTGTAAAATGTGTATTATCACATCAAATGTCCTTTTATCAGATTTCTGAAAATAATGTCAGATTCATGTCTGATCAGTAAGGTGTGTAGTAAATAAATTGAAAGATGCTTTACGAGATAGTTGTTTTTAAGTACTGATTGAAATGGTTTTATCAATTTTGTGTATGATCTATTTCAGGAAAAGGCCAAAGAAAACTGGTGGTAGAAGGTGGGTTATGTCTTATTCTACTAAGAAAAGGTAAACATGACACTGTGTCATGCACTAAGACAGCACTATCGTGTCACACACTGCATGCTGTTGAGGCGTATGTGGTAGCTGCCAGACAATGAATATGTCACTGTGTTGTATACATCTGTGTCTCAGTGTTGTCTTATCTTACTCTTTAGTTGTGCTTTAGTTGTAAAGGGTCATCGGGAAGCTTTGTAAGTTGTTATGGAGCAAATAAATCATTCCTGTTAAATTTTATGGCATGGGTTTGTGTTAAAGCACCACAGTTATATATCAAAAGTATTAAGTAGCTGTAATAAGAGAAGTGGTTCAGTGCTAAACTAGTATATGTTGTGGTTTAGTTCATGTATGTGTGTTGGTAGTTTGCTGTTCCTGAAATTTGCATTGCACTTGGTATACTTTGTATTGTACTTTATATAAATAACATGTCTAGACTTTCAACTAATAGTTTTGGAATCTACTTTACTATCCATTTTATAAATATAATCAAACTCTTCAAAATTGATTCTACTTATTGGTAGTTGATATCCGATCAGTTGTATATGATGTATAGGTTAATCTCACCTAGGTATGATTCCTGACCAATGGTAGAGCAGTATATCATACTTAAATACAATTGGTACACCTTGGATTATTGATGAAATGGCCCCCAGATCTGAACTACTATGATTTAAATAGCAACTTGATAAAGGACTTTTGATAGCACATCTTTACTGTATCTAAAACTAGATTTCTATGTTTGTCAGTATATAAAATGCGTGTGTGTGTGTTGTTATTTCAGGCGTGTACGTAACACAAGTGGAGCAGGTAACAGTACCGATACACCAGTAGAGTCCCAGGAAGAGAACAGTAATCACCATGTCCCTATACAGATTGTCAGCTGTCCTACCACCCCAGCACCCATTCCTACAGACACACAGGTCACCATTGATACACCACCATCCTTCAAGTTTGTCAAGACGAAAAGGGTAATATAGCATTTGTATATCTTGGGACATAAAAAATGCAAAATCTCTACTTGTCATGCTCATAAGAGAGTTTGGTAAAAATACTAACAACGCACTATGTTTATCATCTTTTCCACTCATCTTGCCTCCAAAACTACAATGGGAAACTCATATTCATGCTTTTTAATTGACGGAGATTTAATTTAAATTTGATGGAAGAAATAACTGGAAAAACGTTGTTCTGCAATCTATGGATATTTTTCTTAGATTGTTAAACCTGTCTTTGATTTGATATGTTCATGTGATGTATGTTTTTTGTAGCATTTGATGAATGAGTGGTTGATAGAGAAGAGTGTAGAAAGCACCACCAAACAGACCAAACCAGAGCCCCTGGAGGTAGCTGTAGAGGACAATATGTTTGTGACGTGTTTACCAAGTCCTAGAAACTCTATGGACCGACTGAGACGTAACAGTCAGACCTCGGTTGTACGCGAGAGGTCTGCATCACTACATCAAGAAAATAATGCAGGGTCGGCTAAAAAGGTAAAGTTGCTTGTACATACTTAGGCCTATAAAAATTTGAAGATAAGCTTGTGGTGCTTATTATTGGGTATGGTAAAACAAATGTATCACAAAGTTTTAAAATGTTCACTCGTCCTGCACCCCAAACACGTGTTAGGATGATAGGATGAGTGAAATGTTTCATGCACTGATTCACCATTTCAAGATCAATAGGCATTGTAAGAGAAAAAAAGGTATTGGAATAAAGTAAAGTTGATTTGTACATTGAATAAGTTTTGTTGCAGCAGCTTTTTTAACCATAGACCATTCACAGAAAACATCAAACATTTACTGCTTAAGCCTTAATTATCATGGTGGACTTCCTTACCGAAAAGAGAGTGCATCAGCTTAAAGAACATTGCCATTGCTTTGTTTACCCGTTTCCTCTGTATTAAAGATGTATCTTGTTACTGCAGAGATGGTTACGTCAGGCAATGGGAGAGGGTTCAGAAACAACAGTCACATCTCCAGTACCAGGGTCAGGAGCACACAGTCCTAACCCACATGCTACAGCTCTATACAGTCCTGGTGGATCACCTCCTATTGGTATGTATTGATTACTGGACAGTTGAACCAAATGTTTGTGAAATTGCCTGGCTCTTCAATCTTTGTAGTTCGCTCACACTCTTATATACTTAGTTAAATGTTTAACAATGTTAATGGTTATTTCATTTAATATATTTAACCAGACAATGTAGGTCATTTTAAGATTTGAATGAAGGAATTTGGATTAGTTTGTCTTGCTATGAACCTTTATATATGAAGAGTAATAACTAACTTTTACTTAATATATACAAACTAATAACTTTGATTATCTATACCTATTGTACCTATCATTACAGATTTTGTAACACCATTAAAGAAGAGACGTTTGGCAAGGGAATCGTTATCGCATGACTCTACGACTAGTGAATCACCAGCACAGACACCTACTCCCTCATGTCTGGCACCAGTCGCTAATGGCTACTTCTCTAGTCTCAATGAAACATTTGAAACTTTCAAAACTAGGAATGGAATCAACTCGTTCTTTTCACCTGTGAAGGCTGAGGAGGTGGAAAGTAAAGATATGGTAAGTGTATCATCTATTGGACAAGTTTACTTGTTGCCAATTGATAGCATCTATGCTCTGTTTTATGTTTTTGATAATTGGTTCAAAATGTTTATCAAGTTTACTGCTTAATTGAATGAATCTCTAATGGTTATATTGTATGAGAACAGTTTATAGAATGGATCCTTAGGTAGTCTTTGATTCGTAAAGTAAATACATGCATTATATATAGGGAAAAGACAATAAACTTGTAAATGTAATAGTCTGGACATGTTAACTGTATATTGTTTCTTGTGTTCTAGGAGTCTGAGGCGATGGAAATAACTAGTGAGGAGGTACATAGTGAAGTGGTGAAAACTGAAGAGCCAGTGTGTACAGTAGCAACAGCCACAGTGTCGGCTCCTTGTCAGCCATCAGTGTCACATGGGGAAAGCTCAGACAATAGCAAGGATAGTGTTAGTTCTTGCAGTGAAGACATTACTGGTCCAGATTCAGGACAAACGGGTACAGTTAGCAATCCTGTCTTAGGGCAGGTTGACGTTCAGATCTCAAACACAGAAGTAAAGTCTTCTGTAGATACTGTAGAAAGTCATGAGGCAAGGACACCCACCACAAGTGAACAAAACATTGTCTGTGATCAAGCTTGTAATAGTGCTAAGGCAAACACTTCAGAGCCAGATAGTAGTGATAGTGTATTTGTAAACAATGTGGAGGAGATTGAATGTGATAGTGGTAGTAGTGAAGTTGCTGCCCAGTCGAGTGTAGCTGGCTCAGATTCTGTGGTGTCTGGAGTAGTGGATAGTACACAGTGTGGTAGTTCAAGGCAATCAGACAATAGCAGGCTGGTATCGAGTGCTGAACAGTCGTCACAGATGGAGAATCATAGGTGTGATAGTTGTGATAGTGAAAGAAGAGACTGGTCTGACAGTACAGGCCAACCGGAGCCATCTAGAAGACGAGACAGTAGCTCCTCTGACAGTCCTGTAGTACCAGGTCCATCTAATGTAATCGACAAAGCGTGTACTTCATCATCCTCATTGTTATCGTCATCCATCTCCTTTAACAATGTACCAAATAATCATACATCAATTCATGCTGTCACATCTGTTCATACTGCAGAAAAACTGTCCCAAGTAGATTCAAGTACGGACAAACCGCGATCACGAACTAATAGTTTAAACTGTGTGACAGGATCTGTACTGGAGCCTGCTGTGATAACTAACTCCACGTCGACAACAAGTTCCTCTACATTAGCTGACAACAGTTCTAGCTATCGATCAATGATAGATAATGAAGTGTCAAATAGTGTAAACATAGACAATATTCAATCAAACTTTACATCAACTTTACCATTGCAATCTTTAGGTGAATCATACTCTGTGACTTCAAATACTAGCAGTTCACTGGATGCTACACCAACTCAGAATAGACACCTGAAATTCTTGAACGATAGTAACTACAGTATTGATATGACAGTAGATTCGACCACCCAGCTACTACCAGGAGCTTCTAATGTATTAAACTCTGGATTTCCGACAGTGTCAAACTATGATTCAGACTCCATGGATGTAACATCAGCGACCGAACCTTGCTATGGACTGGGGCCAGATGACGGGAGAAGACTAAGTGACGATTCTTTGAACAGCTTTCCTGATACCCTATCTAGTACTTCTAGTGACAGTCATCATCCAAAAGAAAGGAAAAAGGTAATGGAACACATCAGATTTTTCAAGGCTACATTGTAATTTAATGTAGTAATTGTATCAGATTTTTCTAGACTACATTCAGTGCCCCAGATAAGAATTGATGTAATAGGGTATTTAACTCCCTAATTTTTAATTAATAGAGTGAAATCGAAACTT
>ENA-OREC01000033-OREC01000033.1-marine-metagenome-genome-assembly--contig:-NODE-33-length-32379-cov-13.153303_pt1 | contig 32379 bp, 14 predicted proteins | sample MGYA00248626_ERZ508543 | MGnify/ENA primary metagenome ERZ508543 (study PRJEB26211, sample SAMN05518279) | marine metagenome | isolation source: Puget Sound, Washington, USA | host: Bankia setacea...
TCTTATCCCACTACCCATGTGTTGATTGTTCTCTTATCCCACTACCCATGTTTTGATTGTTCTCTTATCCCACTACCAATGTCTTTATTGTTTTAGACATAATCTCTGCCTAAAAGTCAAACTTTGCTTATGGTAGGCGCATGACGATAACTTACTCTTATGGGTTTATTGTATGGGCATATTGTGTTAGAAACTCCAGCTTTTGTACTGATGCATTCTGATGGTATGCGCCTGTTAAAAAGGAGACTAAAGCATTTAAAAATACCTGGTACTAGACTTGAACATCCCCTCTGACAAATGACAATACTAGCTTTTAGATACCTCCTCCAACAGCAGAGGACTTAGTATGCTGTTTCTTTGAGTTTATTTGTTTTACTATTACAGATGTCAAGGAATGTCCAGATGAGTTCACAGCTTCCACTGAAGGCAACTTCTGTTTCCTGGCATCCACCTATGACATGCCTGCTAAAGATGCACTGAGCTATTGTAATGAACACAATGGTGTACCAGTTGCTATAGAAACAGAGGATGAACAAAATGCTGTAAAGACATTTTTGAGCCGTAAGTATAAACAATGGTAGAATACAATGTCATTAGCATACACTTTAATGTTTGGCAAGTAAACTAGTTTCCTGTGGCTAAATATATATGCTAGATTAAAGGTGAGAGTTTACTGGTGTCGGTTATAGACAATTGTATTAATTCATCTCACTCAGTGATCAGTGCAATTCAATGATCACACTGCATGTATTGATGAAATTTCCTTTAGCTATAACAATACTCATTTTAGGACTGACACTCTACTTCTTGTCTGTTTGCACAATCCAAGTATTTTCTAGAAATTTATGTTGTTATACATTTTATGTGCATTTGTTGGTGATTTAAATGTTTTAGAAATATGTTTTATGGTAATCTGGATAAAGAATGACAATAATTTAATTGTTTTATTTACAGGAAACCACTATGAGAACCAGAAGGTATGGCTCTCACAAGTCATCTCACAAGAAGGAACCAAAGTTTGGCGATCTAACAAAAAACCAGTAGACTATAATGAATATCGGGTAAATACTTGAATTTCACTTAACTGTTGTAATAAGAAATGAGATTCCTAGAATGGATATTTTAAATGTAAGATTGTCCTTGAAGCAGCTTTTATTTGAAATAACTGCTGCAGTAATCTGTACCATTTATTAGTAAAAAATGTTTAGGTTTTCTCTTTATGACTAGTCTTTTTCGCTCTAATTTGGCCTTCCTTATGATTTGTTTTCCCGAAAGTGACCAAAAAGTCCCCTTACTCAACTTGTGAAAGCCATGGGAGAAATGAGGATTTACAAGTATTATTTTATATAAACAAATATAGATTAAAAAATATTACAAACTTGCTTGATTCTGGTGTTGACCAAGCCTCTAATCTATTACCTACACTACTTTCCACTACATTTAGTTGACTATAATACAAGTGCTACAAATGTAGAAAATGGGCCAAACGAAACTAGTTTTCATGTTTGACTGAAGTCAAGTCATTCATTGAAATATAACAGATCTAACACGTTAGATAAAAGTGGGTGAAACATATGTAATGTTTGTAAGTTTCCAACTATCCAAAAAAGAATACTTTGTTGTAATTATTTTGTTCAAATGCTACCTACCCCATACAACCGTATACATGTAAATTACTTTGTAAAATTTTGACACAATATTCAGTTTAAAACTTCAATTACACTAGCTTGGAAAGACATTGAAATATACAGGTTAAACATCCTTGCTAACAGTTGTGAGTGAAAACTGAATGTTGGATTTGAGTGTTACTGACTATTTTAGGGGAAAACATGCAGGAGTATTAATTGCATATAGTATTGTATATCTGGAAAATTAAACAACACATTGTAGTCACCAAACATTTATGTAAGGATCTATACATGTATTATTTTTACTTATGTCATTTCAGAACCACCAAGTTCCAGATATGGATTCCTGTACTCTGTTTAACGTGACCTCAGGACAATGGATTAGTGTTCCATGTTTTGGTAGTCGAACACTTATGGAATCAGAGTTACACCATGTGATCTGTGAGCCAGCCATAGAGGTCACTAAACCTACAACTATGCACACTGACACACGTACATCTGCACAGTCTCCTGTAGGAAAGAGATCTCTCAACAAACACAGTATTTGGGACACAGTGGTGTCAAAGATCAAACCTGTCATGAACTACTTTGACTAAGTATTGTGTGTATAACATGTACTAGTGATAGCTTCTGTACCTCTATATGTTTCTATTGTGTAATGCTATTTAAATGCAACCCCATAATCAGTTTCTGTGTAATTAGTAGCAACTGTTAAGGATAGAATTATTACTTGTCTTATTTAATGGTAGAGCTCGAGAAATATGTCTGATCCATTTAGAGATAAACAAAGTTTCCACTAAACATGTAATGCATAGCTGAAATTACCACACATTGGCCATGGGTTTTTGCAACAGAAAACCAAAGTTAAGCTTAATGCGTGCATCTTTCAGAGATTCTCATGATTTAAAGGTATCCTATTAATATTATTGATATTTAAAACAGAATTACTTTTACCTAGGTTGAAAATGCTTACACAAGTTGTTAATGGTAAAGTTTTACTTATGTTAAAAATAAGGTCCAGTATTTATTTTGCATGTTACACTGTTTTAGTTAGGTATTTAACTACAAATTTACACATGTATATATGTATATGTTATGTTTCAATACATGAGCAACTTTTGCTGTCAGCGATTTTAAAAATGCTAATAAAGAGGTACTTAATTTTTCATCTTTGTTGTTAAAACTGTTGTGTGAAGTCAAATATCTTTGTTCAAATACTGTGGAATCATTGGATTACCAAAGAGAAATTAACATTGTGCACATTAATCTTTTATTCCCACATTTTAATTCTTGGTTAAGCTTCCTTCCTAAAGAAAACTTGTTGTTCCACAAATAATGCTGAATTCACAGTACTCAAATGTCTGTTTTGTTTGAGATCATTGTCAGAGGACTCCCATCACACTACATTACAAAACATTGATATTTCTATGGACATTCAGGACCATTCATCACTTCCAACAAAACGTGTACGTTTCCAAGATATAGCTCCGACAAGCACCCATTTTTGAAAAATATCAGTTAAAGAGGAGATAGCTAAACATACTTGGTAAGATTATGATTTTTGGATACTGCACTGGATATTTTTTGTCATCTACAGACTACTTGTCTGTTTTATTTCAATCTCTTTAATATGTTCCAAGATATTGCACATACAAGCATCCAATTAAGTTTGATTTAAATATCAGGAAAAAGGGAGATAACTAAATAAGCTGTGTAGGAGTATGGTTCTTGTGGATCCCAATTCCTCTCAGTGCCATTTATATTTATTTAAAGTTGAATTAAAATCGATGTGTGCAGTTCCACTCAGCACCATCTATCTATATACGTTTCATTTAAATTGTTAGTACTGTACAAGGTAGTATTAATACAGATGGGAATGTACATGTACATTGGTTGATGAGAAATTAGTGCATTCTGATAAGATGATGTAAGGCTACGTGTTGGTCTGCCCTGTAGTGAAACACCGATTTACAGGATCCATTGTTGATATACATAATTGTGTTGTCTTTCTTTCAATTCTCACCCTATTGGGAGTATACAGAGGGTATTTTGAGATTGCCTGATTAAATGTTGTGGGCCAAATTGCAGAGTTACGTTCCCAAGCTTTTTTTGGCAAGTTTAACGCATGTAAGCTTCAATATCGCTTAATCATAAAGTAATACATAGCAAATTGATGGCACTAACACTAATTTGTATACCTCCCTATTGCTTTTTCTGTGTTTATTACAATGTGATAAAAAGAAACTTGCTTGACATTTCAATAAACGTGTATCTATTGTGTTGCTTTCCAAGTAGCACATTTCAAAATTGTTTAATAAAAGTTTATATGAAAAGATACATATATATATATGACAAAGACCCAAGGTTTGCTGTAAAACAATTTATTGCAAAATGTTAGTCATAGAAAAGAATGCCTATGTGGCATGAAACAATAAATACACTCTGTCACACTAGGCTACACTGACATCTACAAGGTTTTCTGTACAGAATAGTGAAACTTAAATATAGATCAGTACATTGTACCTGTTTACAATATCTACACATAGAATATAAATTGTCTATACTTAAAATTGTCAATAATAATGTCTTGATTTACAATGAAGAAGAGTCTGAAAGGGGACCAAACTGAATACTGACATTCTGAATGGCCATGTGTGTTTAAACACAGATACACCTTTCCTTTTACCACCTGTTTCACAAAATGTGATTTTGTTTCAACCAAAATAAAATAAATACCATCATACTGATACATAAAGCCAGCCATAATGAAACAGAGATCTGCAAAAGGTACAATAAATAATGATAAACTAATCACTAGATATTATGAATATTATCCTCCACAAATTTTGCATATTCTGTCCATAAAAGTGGGTACACTGGTTACACACGATGATATCCATACGATGACACAAACACACTTTCAGCACCGTCTTCCAAATGGGCTGTTATAAAAAGTTCACAAATCAAACTATCAGCAGTTATATGTCTAACACAAAAAACCTGCATAGCAAATAATTGATAAAATTTGCAAAAGGCCTGAAAACTGTTTATATACATACAATATAAACTTATAAAGGAAGCACCATTGTAGAGATACGCTAAAAACTTTCACAATATCCATTAATGTAGTGTCCAAACGCCTGTAGGTACAAAATGATAAGATACCAAAAACAATTGACATTATCTTTAAAGGAAGTTTGAATGAAGTCTTCGTATAATGCATCTATATCACGTAAATATTAGTTGGCTGCTCAAAACAAGTGTACAGAAAATCACCTTATTTCATTCACTAATTACTCTTTTTTTTTTTAATAAACAAAATGGCATTAACAATCATGCAGACCGTTATGAATTTAGTACTGAATTTGAGCAAATAGAATGGTCCAAGATGAAACAATGAATACGGACATTTTAAGAGAAATGCATGAGTGCTGCTACCTTGTCATTTGTTCTAATCTTTGGAGCCAATTTCAAACAAAGGTGATCTTATGTTAGCACAACACAGAAAATCAACTGTTTAAAGAAGTGTCAAATAGGCCAATGGTTAAAATGTAACATTTTAACAAAACTATAGCATAAAGGTTGGGTACAGGTTTTAAACATTTAATATATGCCATACAAAATATATATAAAACAAAATTTACAAAATATATTTAATCTTGAGTTACAAAAACACAAACAGAAAATATAAACAAAAGTGATTGCACATATCCGTTCTGTACAAAAAACAACTAGACAGTATCTACTGCATAACTATTAGAAACTGCATTATAACAGTAAATCTGTAGCAAAAAGAAAACAAGGAAGGGTGTAAGACCATCAGTGTTTCTTTTCATGAAAATCACTGCATCGTAAAGCAAACGAAAAAAGACAGGTAAAAATATTAAAAACTAATAAAAGCGTAGATAAGTTACAAATTGTTTGGTTAATTTCATTTTGATGAAATATTCATATATGTGACTGATAGTGTTAGATTCTTATTTGCAGACTGGTCAACACCTTCAAATGTATTGTAACAAGCAGAATTACTGTCTTCTGAGTGCCTTTAATTGAAAGTGACCAGAATGCCTCTTCATTACATATAAAATATTGGTCCTAACTTTATTAACATGCCTGAGAAAGTTTAACAACAAAATATACCAGTACTTTCTGCTCATATTAGACACATAGAACTAAATCAAATTGCAGACAAATAAGTTCACAGTAGTCATTCAAAGAAAATAAATAATATAAGTATAGTACATACCAAATCAGTACACAAATAACAAAAAGGAAGTTTCAATAAGACGAGAATGAACTGAAGATCTTGCAACATGTCCACATAGATGAGAAACTAAAACACAAAAGCTGTCAGCAGTTACGGCATGACTGTGTGAGCGTGTCAGAGAGTTTTTATACGTCTGTTTTCCGTGAACGGCAGGAGAAACACATGAGAAACTTACAATCAAAACTCCAGTTACTGCGGTCCACTATATAAGTGTCCTTGCCTTTTGGTAAGTCCTGTTTATTGGGACTCAGTAGCTCCTTGATCTTTTCCTGATTTTTTCTTGGTGTCTGAAAAAATGAAAATCATGGAGATTAAAGACACAGTTCTCAATACAATGTAGTACTAATCTGTTGTTTATTGTTAAGACTTGACTATTAACTCAAGACAGAATTTGAACCTTAAACAAAACAACCATAAACCAACAATCTAAAATTGTGTTTGTTTTATGTACTTCATTTATACTAACAACTCAAAAGATTATATTTGATAAGAGGCATATTTTGAAAGTAAAGAAGATGATAAATACATAGTAATATTTATTTGGTCAAGTTTGTCTGTGGCGTGATATTCTGCAAAACAATCACTGCACTTAGTCTAAGCTTTTAGAAGACTGAACTCTACACTGTTAAAATCTAGAAAGCTTTCTACAAACTGTTAACATATATCCTATACTTGTGAATAATAAGAATAACTTAAAACAAAGAAAGCATGACATTGTGGAGTTACATTTAATGTGAACATTGTTTTTATAAAGTGGAGGTTGAACAACATAACTTATTACACAAGGTTATAAATACATCAAATGAAAATGAATTAAGCTGTTCAAATGTCAATGAATAGATTTTTCTGATTTAAAAAAACAAAAACGACTTGTTGATCTTACAAAATATTGCTTTATAAATTTTGAGAAAAATAAATAAATGTAAAAGACATGGTTAATCTTTCAGCTTTCATCAATTTGAACAACTTCTTAATAAATGAATTACAGAAGTAAATGAAAGCACATGCGAAAGATAAAATGTCTTCACCATCCTTGAACAGTGTCTGTTAGCACAAATATTTAAAAGTTCTATGTAAAGGTAATGTTATAGAGAATACTAATACAGCAACAAAGACCAGCAACTCTCACTCTCAGAAGAATTCATTTCAATGAAATTACCTGCCTTAGACTGTAATTGTAAACCCAATTATATTTTATTTCAAGTCCAGATTATATCATTTCTTTTACATTTGATTACAGAATATGAAAGACACTATTTAAATGGTGTGTTCAAGCATATAAAACAATCCCAGCTAGGGCAAAATCAGTGTATCTACTCTTCACATGTTTTTTCTTTGAGGTTTGAAAAGGTTACTGAGTTTGGCTAGCATAGAGTGTGGATATTAACAATTCAGAGCACAGAAAGCTGGAGACACCTACCTCATCATCTTGTCTATGCCTTGTCATTCTTTTCACATCATCTGCATCATAATCTTTAATCTCGAGAGGTAAATCTTCCTTTAGTTTCCCGTGTTTATCCTGCCAAGCCTTTGATGTTGGACTCAAACTCGAGTTTTTGCTTGACGGGCTGGACTTTCTACTGGAACTTTCAGGACTCTCTGATGATCTGCCAGGCGCTGATCGACTTCGCCGTGTGCCTAAAATAGTTAATATTAAAATTAATTATAGATTTGAATTATTAATTAAGTACTATGCTTTTATGCTGTTTATGTATCTCAATGAACTTGATTCTGAAAGATATAAAACATGGAAGCATGACTGTTGTTTGCAGTACAGTTTTCAACAACCTGCTTGATTGTTTGTCATTATCTTATTTTCTCAGAAAAGCTCATAAGCTGTATACTAGGTGAAGTAAAAACTATCAGGAGCACAATATTTAGATGTCCCCTGTGGCAAAACATTCACCTCCTTGTCTACTACAAATACCAAACATTATTAGCACATCATTTCCCCTGCCCAAGCTTAGCACTCCATCTACCTGGGTATTTTCATCTTAATTCCTTCCAGGCGATGTCTACAATCTTGTTATTGAAAAGAGCATAAACATAATATTAGTATTGAAGCTAGTTTTCATCAAATACAATTATCAAGAAGGAACAATTGCTAAAAGTGGTTTATCATCCCCCTTTCGACCCAGCAGTAGCAAACACTGGGTCTTCCTAACAGTTCTTGGCTGTTGGCCAATACACAGCCAAATCTCTTATCGGGTCTGTAATTATTAATTTCATTTTTCTGCTGTAAATTTTATACAATACAGATTTTTTGCCTAAGCTCTGTCTTAACTACCCATTTCATACACCTGAACATGGTTCTAGTTTGTAAGCTCATCAAAGTTCACATTAATACACACACATAATTTGTAAATTAACATAAAAGCCGTAAACAGCTGCCCTCAAGGCTATATACTCTTAGATAGGCAGCCAACAAGATAATGAGCACATATAAAGTAATCTCAAGTACGGTCAACACTTTTTAACATTCAATTTGGCCCCCATGAATTAGTACATTTTACAGGTAAAACAAACAAAATGTGTGTTTGCTGATGAATCAGTTTGGTTTCCAAGATGACTTTGATTAGAAATAAGCTAGTTAGCAACTTACTGGGTAGTTTTTTCTTTTTGTTTCCTTTTTTCCTGTCCCCAGAAGATTCGTCAGCGCTGTCTTCATTGATGGTGGAGGAACCAGAGCCCTCACTTTCACGCAGCATACTTTCATAGCCGCTGCTTGTACCACCCTGTTGTTTGTCAGACAGGCAACTACCCTGCTTTGAAATCAAGTCGGCACTCATTGTGCTGCTGTTATCACTTCCATGACCACTACTAGAATGGCTTACAGTTCTTGGTTTGGTCACCATAGCGTAAGGTGACAACAATGTCTTTTCCACTGCCACAATACCACTATCATTACCACTATCAGAATCCTGGCTCTTACTTGGTATACGTGACAAGAAACTCGATTTTTTACTTTCCTTCTCCTTCTTACGACTTGATTTTGAATCTTTTGAGGACGCTTGCAAGTTTTTTGAAAAAACTGGTAATCTGCTATGACTTGGCGATTGAACTTTTGATTTAGAACTCTTAGATAAGCTTCCACTACTAGGACACGACGAGGCAAGACCATACTTAGATTTGTCCTTGTCTTTCCTAGTTACACTACTATGTGAATTCTTGATTGACAAGGCCACCATTTTTTGACAATCTTTACACATTTTGGCTATAGGTTTAGAGTTCTGTTGGGAGTAGCCACACTTGGAACAGGGTTTTTGCAAGAGAGGCGAAAACGAATCACAGCCATCTTGTAAATCACCTGTCATCCCATCTCCCTCTCCTGGCCGCTGTAATGTACTCACTTTCAAGTTGGCATAATGAGATCTTTTTGCTAGATCTGGTGACTGACTAGATATAGCATTCACAATTAAATATTCCTCTCTTAAAGCATTCACATTTGTCTTTTCTATGTAAGTTTCACTCATTAAGTTAGGGTTGGAAGCTCCATCTGGTTTTCTGGACAATAAGTGTGTTGCTCGATCATTGTCATACTGGTACAGAGTTTTACCTAATGGTTCATTATTGCACACTTTTTCAATTCTCTTACTGTCCGTGAATTCAGTTTCAATAATTGCTGGTTCTGCGACCAATGTTTTGATACTCCCTATTGTTTCAGATTTTTTCAGTTCGGTGTTAATGCACTCTGCGAAAGGATCACTGGTGTCCATATCTGACTCTTTGGCACAAGAAGCATTACTAAATGTTTCATCATCGTCATCATCACCTTTTCTAGACCCATCATCCAGGCCTTTTTCTAATTGTTCATCCATTTGGAGCTCATAAATGGAGTCCCTATTTTGTAGAGAATTGGATGTGTCAACACTACTGTCAAAACTCATGTCAGCTATACTGCTGTACTCATGAGTTGTATCTGGTGTTCTACCATGTGAGGTTTCAACATCTGTACACTCCTGAGCTCTCGAATCATTCAGTGTTGTATCAGGGTAAACAGAACTACACGACGAAATCTCTTGAGAACAGCTTAGTATCTCATCTTGTTCTCTCATTGCCTGCTGGCCTACAATACCTTCCATGTAGATTGTTTCCTCTGGGCGATTACTCTCCACAGATTTCAGCCAGTCTGAGACTCGTAGACTGGTGTTAGCAGGTGCAGGGAACTGAGGTTTTGTAAGTTTTGGGGTGGAAGGTTTACTCTTTCTTAGAGCGGCTGGTGAGTGCCTGGGTGAATGGTGAGGAGACTGTTTAGGTGTTGAGGATGTAGGTAATAGTTTCTTTGTTCGTGAGTCCTGAGGTTTAGACCTTCTGTAAGTTCCAGGTAATGAATCAAGTGTCCCTGTCATTGTTTCACTATTGTCTATAACACAGTTAGTTTCACTCTCTGGAAGCCCATGCTTTTCTACCCAGTCTTTCACAAAAGGCTTCACAGCAGTATCCACACTTTGTACCTTAGATAGATCTTCTGAATCCCCAACATTAGTAACCATACTACAAGGCCTTGAGTCCCCAGGCTGTGCGGCATTTGACATGATACTCTCAACACTTACTTGGCTCTCTGGTCTTTCCTTAATATCAGGTAGAGGTCTAGTTGGTTTTGTAGTCAGCACATCAGTTCTATGTTGAAGAGCTGGTGAGTTCAGTGGTGATTGATGTTTGGGAGAGGGTGGCAAGCTTCTTACATTGGCTTTCTTACTACTGGTATGCATGACAACCTTTGGTGTACGATTTTGATTTTCGTCCATTTGATTCTCTGCTAACATCTCTGGTGGACCATCAATCCACATTTCTTCTGAACTCATCTTTGTACCTTTTTTCCCATATTTTTGCTCTTGTTTCTGCACAAAAGCAGATGGTCCATCAACCCATTGTTCCCCTGTGTTTTGTTTCTTTTCTGGGTATATAGTAGCACCTGGGCCATCAATCCATTGCTCACCCTCCTTACTGGCAGGAGAGGAGCTAGCACGCTTTGGTCTTGCACCTGATCTTGGTGACTTATCTACAATATTCACACTAGCATAACACTGAGGGCTTGAACCATCCTGTTTCCCTGGAAATGTTTTAGTTCTAGACCCTGAATTATGAGGTAGGTAGCCAACACTGGGTGGAGAACAGGAGGAACTGTAATCTCCATCTCTTACAGGAGTAGCTCCCCTTGACAGGGATCTTATTGGCGTGCTGTGTCGTGACCCTGTTAGACTTACATCTCTCACAGGTGATACTATTCCACCTTGTAATCGAGTTAAACTATCACGTGACCTATATAAACTCCGCCCACTGTCTGAATTTGACCCCTCATCCCCAGATGACTTTGAACCACTAGCCCTTCGTGGTAGGCGAGGATTGGTTCTGGGCACTGCTCTGTGTGGACCTTCACTGTCTGTAAGTTCACGATCACTGAACGACTGTTGGTTTTGTCCCATATATATAACAGTACTACAAGATTCACTGCTAGATGTGTAGTCTGGGTCCGAAAGTGAAGATCCCTCATGGAGTGTCCCCATACGTAGGCCCCTGTACGGTCGACTTCGTATGCTGCTTCCATCTGTAGAACTATCGTCTGAGCTAGTTCCAGAAAATTGCTAAAAATGGGAAAAATACGAGAATCATAAATACCTCCTTCACTATAAAACCTGCATGAATCTTCAATCCTCTTAAAATATTATTGCTAAGACAAATAGACAGCTGAGGAGAAACAACTAAACATCAAATAACTGTAAATACTTAAATAATAGTTTGCTTGAAGCACTTCCTTTGCATAATATCTCCTTATTTTTTATCTATTATACAGGCATCATAGATAAAAGTGTATTACATGTATATCATTGGCAAACAAGAGTGTACTTTATTTATAAAATATTTTTCTGTCTTTTTATTTTTAAAGATATTTCACAAACTATGCTAATCTTGTTTAGGTTCATACTTTTACATCAGAAAATGGAACATTTGCTTTGTACTTATAATTTAATCATGTAAAAGTATAATGTAAGGCTTAAGGTTGTTAAAATAACATGCAAAAACATTGAGTCAAAACTATTAACTAGAGTCAAAACATGGAGCCAATTAAACTTTTTTCTTAGAGGTTAAACTGTGAGTGTAGAAAGTTTGGTCTATGTGAAGAAAACAACTAAAAATTCCACAACAATAACTGAGAAAAATGTAAAAAAAATATATATATATAAGAAAATAATATAAAAATGAAAGTAGGTCTTACCCCTCTAACTTTTCTTCGCCTCATTCTGTGTATACGAGCAGCTAACTGTATAACCTGCAGGGATTCATTGTAGTGAGGAACCTCTTGTGATACATGAGCTATCATACATGTACGGCACGTGATGTTCCCAAGGGAGTCACGTAATAACTGTGCTACTTTACTGTCCCTGAAATTACACCACCCGTCAAGTTTTAAACAAAATGTCAACAACAAAAAAACACCACACAACAACAATCCTAAGTCACTCCTCTCCTTCTCACTGTTCTCTCTGCTGTTCTTAAATTTTCACCATTCGTTCAAAGATCCTCCAAAAAACATTCTCGATAGCTAAACTCTTACTCGCTTTCAAGCTTCATAAAAAACAGCTACACGTGAAGGTACAACTATAACGATACGCTTAACTGCTTGTAACAATCTCTGGCGTAACACTAAAATCCGAGGCAGAGTACCGTGCCAGAAAACAGAAGAATTCAAAATTTTATGTTGTGTCTATGTATCAAGTTTTATGGATTCAACCTTAATCCAAAACGAAATTTTCCGCCATCTACGAAATATCCATTAATCTCATCCAGTTCCTCACAGACTGACTAAAAAGCCTGGTACTGAGCACTACAATGTTTTTGAAGTATAATTATTGTTTGTAGATAATTTCGTGTTTGCCATTAATGTAAAATGATTGGCTGAACACATGTATCAGATTGAGGCACTGATGCCATGCCAAGAGCTCTTCAAAATATACAGTAAACATGGACTGAACAGGTCTTAGGTCGACGTTGTTAATATTCACAATTTTACACCTTGAATAAGACTACTAATAACTGTGCTCATAAATTAATGTCGGGGGTACTTTTTTAATCATCATTGCAGCCTTATCATCTAATACCTTGAGTTCCACAAAGTATTGGAAGACATTACCTACACAGTAAAAAAGTGTTCTAATGATGCTAATGGAATTTGTTAACATCGCTATTAATTTGGACATATCAGAGTATCAAACTTTCAGGAGACTTTCGGCATTCTATTCACATATGGCATTCATTTCAACAGCCGCTCTCCATTCTTGAGTTAGGACAAAAAGATGTTTTTTTATAAAGGGCGGCAGTGGTTCTAAAATCGCCCTATCGTAGATTGGAATTTGTATTAAATGTTGTGTTTGTGAAGGATTGAGGTAGAGTTAGGGCAAAAGGCTTGGTGAGTAAGTGTTGTAGAGCCTGGGGTATTCATACAACAGCTGACTCACACTCCACTCTCACACTGCATCCACTTTATACTGCACAATCTGCAACCACTTTCAACTTCAAACTTTTATGATATCATTAATATAGCTGGGTAACCATATTTTTCATCATTCTGATTCAGTTGTTGTTGATAAAATTACAACCATCAGTCAATCAGATAAACTAACGTTTTGTCCCAAATACAAATATTTGATATTGCTTTGTTCCCATTGCATGCATACCATATAACGTTAACTATCCGTATAATGATGAAAATATGTAGTAATGTTTACACCTCCAGTACATACATTGCCTCAATTTTGGTAATTTTTTCTGGAATTAAATATCTCCATAGTGAAATCTGGAACATCTTTGTTTAAGCTAGATCATGCTGATGCCACTTAAACGTTATTCGACATTGAGACAATTGTACATGCTATTTCAATTATAAAGAATACTTATTTCGTCATTTATTTCCTAGTAGAGCTACGATGATTTTAAGACAAGATAACAAAGGTATGAGGGTTTGGATTGGTGTCTCTTTGCGAAACATATCAACAAAGTATGTAATAAAATGTTCATAAAAAAAGAAGAAATATATCTACCACACAAAGCTATCGCGAAAAACCTCTTTTATCAAACCTATGTTGTAACAGTTAGATATGAGGGCTTTCATCATAACTACAAATTATATCGTAATTTTACACATGCTACCTTATATCTTTCCTTATCTTTAATCCAAATATTCTCTCATTCCTTTACTAGAAAACCTCTCAAATTATCTTCTTGGATGTTGATTTTAGCTTATACTAGTATTTTCATTCTTGCTAATTTGAATTTTACGTTTTTCTATTTGTTTTTCTACTTGCATTACATTTATATGAAATTTGATGAGACAATAAAAAGTTTGATAGAGAATAGGTTAAGAAAAATGTTCGTTCAATCTTTGGAATTAACCGACCAGACCTATGAAGTTTTAACACTATTGTGCTCATTTAAAAAGGTTGTATACATCTTCACGCCATTTAGTTAATTTGATAAAGTGGTACCGGTAATAAAAATGAAGTGAAACAAATATCATGTCAAGGTCATTAATCTTTAGTTTTTTTTACTTGGATCAGAGTTATTTCCCTTTAATACTCATCATCCACCTGTAAATCTGGTGTAATTTAAAACATCTTTACTATCATACTCCTAGCTAACTTACTGATGAGCCACCATTTTACACTAATGTTCTGGGTGCCATTACATGATTACTTTATAAGTCAGTCTCTTATCCACAAATAATGACTTGCAATACAATTATCTGTCTCCAAGGTAAATCCAAAATAAATTATCTCAGCAAAAAAATTGAACTATATTTACAACATTTTTGTTCTTGTTTATGTTTTTATTAGCAAACCAACTATCTACCAACTCATCAAAAATAACATACTTGAAAGAGTAATTAGAGCCTTTAATTCTGCATTTACAACTAAATCTATTCTAAAATATCATCCATTTCTATTCATAGCTATCATAATCATTAGATACTCAACATTTTTGCTTTTATTATTAATAATGTTACATATGTAACATAAACTGTTGTTGTTGCTGTTATCATATTTTACATCAAATCAGTGAGCGCTTGAAACTGAATAAGATATGTATTTTTCATTACATAAAACAGACTTATACTTACTTGTACATTGTGATACAGAATTATAATACATCCATCAATTGTCCAAGTATAACAGAAGAAGCTATCCCCACAAGAGTACTTATACACACTTTTATACACACTTTTATACACAGTTTCTAACAACAGTTTCTAACAACAGTACAGCAAGTTCACTTTGCAAGGGTATCTTCAAAAAATATTCAAAGTTCACTTTCTTTCACATACAGTCTGTCAAAATGCTAAGTTTGGCAACGATGTGTTATTTATTCCGTATTACTTTCTCTAATTCTTATTTGTATTGTAGGTCTCTCTATATGATGAAAAAACTAAACAGTAAGATTTCCAGTTCAGTGGAGCATATAAGTATCATCTCTTATACTTTTATCTCGTTTTCTGAACACATGTTTTGTGATTAGAAAAAAGCACCTACCCTAAAAGTGCACTAATTAATATAACTAAATTGCCACTTTTATTGCTACCAATGCGAGAAAGATCTACAGCCTTTTTATTACAATTACACTGACTGTAACAGTTATCAGTCCTGTAATTAACATGGCTACAGCAGTGAGCAAGGGCCCTCAGGCAATACAGGTCCTTTTGTCAGGGGTCACACTTACACATGGTAGAACAGTGGAAAAATATCTAGAGGCAATTTTTGAATTTCTTTTGTCAGCTTCTCAGTTATCAGATGATCAGATAATGTATGACACCCTATTAGACAATGGTAAAACTACTGGTGTAACCTCTCATCTTCTCATACATTCTAACAACACTCAAAGTATCTAATATTTAACATTTTTGTCTGCATGTACAGCTCTTTGTCTTGAGCAACAATTTTAAATTAATTTTTGGATTTTTTTGGTCTCAATTTTCACATTCTAGTGGTAATCTCTTTCTTTGAAGTTTACCAATTAATTCTAGGTTTTGATAATAGTAAGAACACTGGTATCATGGTATTTATTTATCAAACAAAGAACACAACAATGGGATGATAACATGAACTTTGAATCTGAATTATTTCTGTTTTAACTGTGATGTTAGTCTATGGGAGAGAGATGTTTAAATTAAACTCAACATGTTTCATATTGCATTTTTAAACTTTTTGTTATCTTAGTTACAATGTCATATAATTAAACATGAGCAGCATAGCAATTAGCAAATAAAATTCAAACTGCAAATCAAGGAAACATTATAAAATCTTTTAATTACATTATCCCTAAATAACTTAACAAAAATAGAAAGTTTCACTCACCTATGAGGTACATGTCTCTGTCCATTTAGAAGAGCCATGATGACGTTACCGAGGGCAGACAGACTAAGGGCTACGTTGTTAGGGTCCTTAGACTTGGAGGCGCTACCTAAGTCTATAAGATGGAGTCGACTTCTACCACCAGCAACTGGAAATAATGAAAAGGTAGACATTATAATCAAGGTGAAGGTAATCACAGAAAAACACAAGTCATACATAAATGGTAACACAATGATGGCAAACACTGAGCAATTGACAATTATATTTATAAGAACATTTCAAAATAGTCTACTAAAAAATAAAAGTAAAACAATAACCTTTTGAACTTTTACTCTGTTAGAATTTAGAGTTAACTTTTGACCAACATGCTTTCTACTTCTGCATTTTTCTTTAACACAAACATCAACAACAACAATAGGCTTGTCAATTAACAAACTCAACTGATAACCTCCCAACAAATCTAGTCAACTTATTTAATTTTATTAAAACGGTTTACATGTAACATGAAACAACTCCCAACAATAAAACAGAACACAAGAAAGAAACAGCAACAGCAAACAAGTAGATTAAAATTCAACGCTTTCAAAATCTTACACATGCCTTTGTTTCCCTATCCAAAGAGTAAGTAAGTACAATGAAAGTATATTGTTCCTGTAGGCCTCTTGAATGCTAAGTGTTTTTTAATGCCAACGAATTAACACATGATACTGCACAGTGCTGGTAAACCACATTTAGCAATGAATACATAATAGTGCTATGTGATATTAAATATAGAAGCATATAGAACAGTTTAGCTTTTGTTGTTTGATTTGCATCTTTCCTCGCAGGCAATCTTGGGAGTTCGGCAGGGAGACCCACTTGATCTATTCTTATTTCACTTTTTGTTTCACCATAGTTCTTTTGATTTCATTTTTTGTGTGTGGATATTTTTATAGCTGCAAGGTTTCATTCATTTGACTACATTTCTATGGACTCCCCCATTCATAACAGTTCTGCACGTGGGAAATTAGCCTGCAGCGACAAAATCCTAAGCATTGTGTGAACAAAATTAAAGTCTTGTGGTTGAAATAGAATCTCTACAAGTGCTTCTGTAAGTTTATATTTCACGAATTCTGAAATTCTGCTGGTAGTTGCATTTTTAATTATTTAGAACATGTAGATACTAGCACGTTTTTACCATTGTAAACAGTTAGACATATGTTAGAACTCACTTTCTATTCAGACACAAAACAAAGAAACTGCTGTAGGCGTGAAGTTAGTCACACAATACCAGAGTTTATAATGATGCAAAGTGGTGCACTTTTAACAAGTCTGCTAAATGTACTTTTTGCTTAATCCATGTATCAACAAAAATATGCAGTTTTTATGAAGGGGTAGAACCTGAATTGATTTAATGCACTTTAAAATGGATGCCAGGCAATTGTATGTGAGCATTTAAAAACTGCCACTGCTTTTCTTTCCTGAAGATTATGCAAAAATGTGTATGCCACTACACCCATTCAAAACCTTAGTTAACCTTGGGGTTCTTGTTTTGTAAAAGGTCACTTAGGTCAAGTATTTAAGTTTCCCTTCTGAATGCTTCATTATTCCAGTCTAAATTCTTCTTTCATCAATTATTTCTTTTCACAAAACATGTGTTCCAAATTAAGTGTTTAGTGTATTTGAAATCAGTGTAGCAGACTCCAACCTGGCCCCACATAGTAGCCAGACAAACAAGCCCCCAAAACAAGCCACGCTTTTTGTGAGGTCACATATGCAGCCCCAAACTTCAAAGAGATTATTAGCCGTAAATAACGGTAGAAATTAACTGTTCAGCGTCCTTCTCTTTACTTTCACAGGAAGAGTGATATGATTTCAAAGGAATTGGGGGCAAGTTTTTCACATGAGTAGTAAAAGGGGCACTCATTCACAGTATGTTGTTCCCTAGCATTTCCTCGCCTGTTTTTGTTCTTCTCCACTTATTTGTTCAAGTCTGTCATTTCCATGAGTTATCTGGAACACGATATACACATAAGAATGCTAAACATTGGCTGATAACGGAGGCTCAAAGAAAGACAAAAACTTATAAATGCCAAGAAAATCTAAAATCATGGAATCAAAAGAAGTAAGAAGTTCGGTTTTGCCATGAAATAGGACTACACTTGTTGCACTGACAGTTAAGTTCCATGATTTTCCCCCAAAACTGTTATCAAAGACGCAAACTCTTAGAACGGCCATGAAAATTACAGTCTCATACTATTGAAAGGAAGCAGGACCAATTTTCCTCTAAAATAGCGTTTTGTTTGTGTTTCCTTCTTTGCAAGAGATTGGTTGAGGATTCATCAGTGGTATTATCCTGTCCAGCTTTGATTATGGCATGATTAGAGTGCAGGTATCTTCCGCAATTCCCAGGGGAGCCAATTAAGGTCTTTAATCACGGTGCCATTGCACTCCTATTGGTCAATGTGACCCTTGCAATAAACACTTCCATGCCTGAGTTTACTGTTTTCATCAGAAAATTAAACAGCTTGAGTCACATCTACCAGGGGATCTTTAAAACTAGGGGAAGCTATTTATGGAGACTAAAAACTGATAAAGGCATTGAAATTGATATAAAGCCATGCAAAAAGTTTTAATGTTTTGATGCATCTTCATCTATCTGTAAATAAGTTATCATTGGGACCAACTGTTCACCTGTCTTTAAAGTACTGATGTCTGATTACAGGTTAACAGGAGAGCAGATAAAGGGGGGTAATTAAATGATTAAGTGAAGGATAATTCTACCAATACTCTCTCATCACCGTACTACAGAACATTGAGTCAGGTGGACTGTTGCTGTTCATGTTGAATCAGTCAATTTAATTTGAAGAAATGGAATCATGCTAAGCAAATAACGGTGTTAATTGATTGCTCAAGGGAGTACAAAATGTTCCATAATTTGATAATTTGTATTATATTCCAAATATTTTGTTTACGAAATGGTGGTAACAACAAGCACACACACACAGACTTTTTCATCAGCCTTGAAACACCTGTTAGCTAAATGAAGTATATACTATTGACGTAATGCAATACACACTGCCCTACTTATTTCTTTCGTCACATCTTTGAAACATTAAAGTGTTTAATAACTACAGAACATTGTACAAGTTGCTGTTTTGTGGTTGAGTTACGTAATACATTAAAACCGCAGCTCACAAACAACTGTTGGGATCTACCCTGTGGGGTTTATTGTCCCTGGGAGAGACCCCAACAAAAGACAAAAAATAACTTTTATTTTCCTCATCTTAGTTGGGATTGACACAAACTTGTCTGCAACTGTATCAAGCACCGTGGGAAATTCAGCCATTAATTATAGCCTTGCACAGTCAAAGTTGGATGCATAGTCACAGAAAAAAAACAAGTTTAAAAGGTAGCAACATTTGATAATTTTAAACCATCTAAACTAACTCTTTTTCTTCGATGCAAGGGTTTCATAGATAGCCTCTACGATTAAGATCTCAGAATATCCCTTATCCGTTTTTATGGTTGAGTAGAAAGAAAGTTTGGAATGATTTCTCATTAAACTTCAAACATCTATAAACAAATGGGAGAGTCTTTATCAGCTCAACCTTATTTTCATTCATTTGTTCAAATAAAACCTCTGCACCTGTAGCACAATATTCGCCTTGTAGTATAGGCTCAATTCATCTAAGCAAATACTATATGATTCTGTTTCCTCTTACTGTTAGTCCAACATATCACCTTATTACGTTTGTATACTCATCCAAGAGGAAAATAGCAGGTAGGTAGATGTAATAGAAAAGTGCAAAAGCACTGAACATATTCTTTGATATTTACCTAAGATAATCAAGCATGGATCAAACTTAAATTGTCTTGAAGAATCAAATCACTACACTGTTATGATAGGTCTCATAAATTTGGCTAATTCACTCAACATTCAGTAGTAAGTATTTTTGAAAACAATTTAAGACCTTAATTCAAAACTTTTGCAAAAACAATTTAAAATCTTTTTTTGAAATTATGTATCCGTACATTGCTTTTTGACAATGTTCATTGTTTTTTTTACAGCACAAGTCATAGAATTTCAAAGCTATTAAAACAATAAGGATAACAAAAAACTACTCATAATAATTTGACTTTATGTTCCTCTAAATTCAACAAGTTTCAAAACACAACGTCTTTGGAATAATATCAATTCTTTTCTTGTACCATAATGTGTATTGTGATGGAAAAACAACAATTTCTTGGCACAGTGTCTGAGTTATGTTAGCAGTTTTAAAACTTAATTTGCATACCTGAGGCTATACACGACTCTAGACAGGAGAAAATATGTTTTTTAAACAAATCAACCCCACAGCTAATGGCAATGACAGACTAGAAGATTTTTTCAAAGATGTTTCAGAGACAAGTGGAAAAAGATGAACAAAATACTTTAAAATCTGATACAGAACGTTCAAAGATGGTGTAAGAAAATTACAGATACCCAGTACTGGTAAAAAACAAATTTGGCACACCACTTCTGTAACAGGTTGCATGGTAGGAATAAATGTGGCTTATCCGTAGAACATTTGGGCAAGGAAAGTAGCGTCTGTGTCGAGTGTTCACAGGTTTATCAGGGCCCCCTTGTACGCTGCAAATTATCTTGTCAGCTTGTTTTCTTTTAAACATAAAACAGACCCATTTCAAAAAGATAGATACGTCCTTGATATATTATCTCTGTATGTATGCATGGTATTTTTATTCAAATCTTTCATACCTCTGCATTGGTTAATTTGCCATGTTATAATGTCCATATGTTTTGATACATGATTCCATATTATCCCTTTCTTACGCAAAATTTGATTTCAGTCATAAAGTTTAAGTTATATATCTAGTTTTGTCAGAGCGATGATTAGAAGTTATATCTGGTGTTTTGCTGTATGTTATTTATTTGATTGTACTTATCGATATGCACTGAATGAGGAATCTGAACAATTAAAATTAAAAATTATACAAACCACATTATTAGGTAGTAGTTCTTAGTCAGCTGCTATTGAAGCACATCATTTTGAAATATACATGAGTTATCATAAGTTGGCAAGCAAATACACATGTTTATTGCTGCCAGTATAGTTATTGCCTTCTGTAGTAAAGGCCCTGGGTATTTGATGAGTAATTTGCGAATATATCACTGAGGGTAAATTTGTAAGTTGTTAATCCTTGTAGTAAACAGAATGGGAGTTTCAGCTATAAAGAGGTCAGTAAATGATTGTTCCTGTACAACTCATGGGCACATAAAACCCACACAAAACAACATAAATATAATCATTTTCAGCCCCATGACAACATTTAGGCTATTTTATTTTCATTAATGATTCCATCGAGGTAGGTATTTTGGTGGGGTGATTCTACTGGTATCAAAGTATTACAGCACTTTCCCCTTTATATGAACAATGACTCAGCCACGGTACACGTTTTATGAGTTAATAATATAAACCAGCCTTGCCTTTTCATAAACTCTGCAGCAGACGGGGTAGGAATTTTAATAAATAATCATCATTCATTGTTCCACTAAGCTAGAGACGGTAGAGGACCCAACAAGCAAGCACATCTAGTACACAAGTTTTGTCTAAGTAAAACACCACAACTATAACATAGGAATATAGCAACAATTTGGGATTTCAGACACATTCGATAACTTGACAAACACTTGTTTATAAATGTTTGAAATAACAAAAGAGGCCATTTTCTTCATTAATCTTGCCTTATAGACAGTGCTTTGTTTACCCATTGTCTGTAAGAACTATTCTATTCATGTCTTTGATTAAATACATGGATGGCAGACATAACGAAAGTGTTACACAATACATGTGACACTTAAAACTATAGATTGTTATGCTAAAGAAAGGCAGCTGGTTCTCATATGATGCAACTCATATTTCTCTTGTTAGTTGAACCCATATTGGCACTCTTAGACATCATACAACATAAGTGAGTAGACTAGCATGATTAACATTACCAGACCACACTTACAAGTAATCTATATGGGCTGCATAGTATTATTCCTTACAACATTATTCAATTACTCCATCATCCAAGTCACTTTGCATGCTCTTTGTATCACACAACGAAAACCTGCAAACATCAGCTTCAATGGAGGCAACATCAACACTGCACTGATTAAAGACAGAATAAATGATGGAAAAACAGAAAAAAGGTAGACAACAGAAGAAAGGAAAGAAAGAAGGATGGAAGTATTGAAAGGTTAATAGTTGGTTTATGTTTCTTACCTCCTGGAAGTCCAGCTTTGTTCTCTTTCTCTATCCTATATTGATACACATGTAAGGTAAACAGCAGATGGGATGCCCGACTTTCATCCTCTGTAACATACACAAAAGCTTTATTGTTATATTACCTTCATTCTAGTTTGCACAATATTTTACACTAGTTTTTTATCTCATATTTTCTGATTGTCATAACTTACTTACAAATTACATTCAAAATATCCAGCAAATATGCAATCTCTCTGTGCTTACAATTTGCTATCATCTCAAAAGCTCTACACAGTTAGCCTCTCTTTCAAATATAACACTTCAAACTGTCAAACATCTCTCACACATTAACTTCACTCCTACTTATTCGACATTTAGTTTTATGAAAGGAAACTGCTCTTGTACTTTAAACTGCACAAAATCATACTGCACAGCTTTAAAGGAACAAAATCTTGGTCAAAATAATATCCAACTTTTATGATGACATATATGCTAAAATTAAAGGGAATACAAAACAAAAGGATGCATACCTGATTTTGCTCTTGCGTTCAAAGCAGCGTCTAAGTAAAACGCGGCTTTCTCAGCTGTTGGGGCTCGAAGCTCTGACTGGTTCTCAAGCTGGGTACCAGAGATAGGGTCTTCACGTAGATATACACCGGGGGCGGTACCTACTCCTGACTCAGTACCTGGAATGAAATCATCTCATAATATAAAGGTTTGTTCATCACACAGACACTATAATAAATATAGCTGTATAAGTTACATAGATATAGATGTCAAAAAGGCTTTAAAATGCTTTCAACTGTATATATATTGAAATGTTTCACATTAGCAGGTACCTATATCAGATTTCTTTGTTGGCAAGAATATACTGTAATATTTCAGAACTTTGTGGAGAATGGATGCATGCCATGATTATTTGCTGTTGAACAAAACAACCATTCATAGCATATGTTACTCTTTTCTTCATTCATCTTGCTTTGTCATCAGTGTTTCAACCAGTTCATAATACACTACAAATTAAAACTTGATTTCTTGCTGCACTTTTAGATAAATTAAGTCATGTACACTTATCTTAACCTTTTTTTCTACATTTTCCACTGTAAAAAAATCCCTCAAAATCCTACAATAAGCCGGAGCCACTCTAAAGCTTAGGAGAACGTTATGGCGTCTCCCGGTTGTCGAGTACAAATATATTAAGCCATATTTACATCCAGTTAAGTGAAAATCTACCCCCTCTTGACAATTGAACTTGCTACATTATCCCCCCCACTTCCAAGTCGCCTTTCCAGACTTATTCACTACTTACACAATATATCTGCTAAAAACTCCTTGAAAGCAACACAGAAAATGTTCAACAAGTCGTTTCCAAAGTATTCCAGTATTCCCCTGATACAAATGAAACTGTATTCCCTTTGGCATTCTGATAGTCATATTGGAACTGAACATGGACACTTGGAAAGATCCGAACAACAGCTTCCAACAACAGAGTCACAATAGGATTCCATGTAGAAAAGCATTTGGAAGTTTTGGCAGAGCTTACTGTATGTTTGAAATGTGGTTGTCGGTATGGAAAACAAATAATTAGAGGTGATGGCAAAAGTGGTGTAAATGTAAATACGTGACTATTGTAGTGTATGGTGTGGTGGGAGGATAGTGCAGTTTTGCATCGAGTATTGATAATGTTAATGATGGCACCAGTGATTAGGCAGCTAATGATGTTGATACAATCCACTGTAATGGTCGACCACTGACACCCCTGGTTCTGATACTAGCTCCTACTCGAACTTGTCAAAATATTTATCTTCATTAACCAATGCCACCACTGCTACCTAACTGATTGTTTCACGCTGACAGTTTGTTTTCACAAATGCTAGAACTTTCCCTCCCCGTCTCCCTCCACATCTCCATAACACAATGGAAGCATTAATGGCCATTTCTTTAATGGGGAAAGTTTGTTTGAAAATGATACATGTGCAGTAAGTGACACATTAGATCTTTACCAACATACTTGAGTGATACTTTATAGTCCATTAGCAATGTGAGCAACAGTTGCAGGGTATGTGAGTCTATATAAAATGTTTTAGATTCTTTGTTGATATAAAAAAGTTAACGTTTGACAGGGTCCTTTCAAAAAGTGACATGACTAGTGAGAACATTTTTCGGCTAAACTCTAAGGCAAGCTTTTTGACTAGTTGGACAGCTTTTAAACCCTTGGTATGACTAACACTTCTATCGAAAATAAAAGGCCTTCACACACTTACAAAGGATCAAACCCCTAACTGAGTGATTTAGGAGTTATGATTTGTTAAATGCTGTTTTCACATAAACATAAATGGTTGTTCATGGATAATTGGACAACACTGTAACTTATTGCCTTAACCATATGACAAAGTGCTTGTTCTAACATCATCTCTGAGCAAAGAAAACAATAACAGACCTACTGACAGTTATAATTATATAAATCTAGGCAGTATATAACCATGTTCACCTATGAAGTATGTTGCTGACACTAATGCAATGGCACATGCCTCCCACGCCTTCAGTACCCGCCTATGACAGACCAATAATCTTACATGGTCTGGCTACTAATTGTGTTGTGTTGATGATGTGAACGAGCAAGTACACTTAATCAAATTAACCTCCGATTTGGAGAACTTGTCAACACTGACATTTACCTACCTTTGTTACTCTTTTATAGCTTGTGGACTCTGTTGTGGAATTCCAACAAAGTACAACCATACATCAACAACATACAATGTATTTAACCCTCAGACATACAAGTTACCATCTTAGAGAGCATGAGAAGGCTGGGTATAGGTTCTCCATTTGCTTCTGACAAATAACTTCTAAACTCCTCGTGGCAGAGCCTACAAAGTCCTTATCAACAAAACATGACTGTGGTCACATATATCATTGTAATTCCTAAGATTCGGCACAGCTTGCTTATCAAAAGTCATTAATTTTACAACTGATATACAAATTGCTCAGCAACACATCAAAATGTGTGGCCATGAAACATGCATCACCAGCAAGACCTTGACGCATTGCCTGAAAGCATTTCTTTGTACAAGTTAACACGGTCTACACACAAGTTATTATGTAATTGTTCAAGCTATGTGATTAACCTTGCCTTTGTTTGTGACTTATGGCATGTTTTAAATGGTTTGTTTGTAAATACAGCCAAAAGTAGGTAGGAAATTAAACATAAAAACAAAGAAAGAGATCAGAAGGTGATAAGCAAACCCCTAGAAAGTGCACAGTTAAAAGAAATATCAGTCCTTGAAAAGGTGCTTTAAGCAAAAGTTAATGGTTTTGTCCGTGTTTATATTTAATTCACCATGCAAAAACCAGTTCACCCTGTAATTCGTTTAAAAGTTTTACTGAATTGACAGCATAATGTTTAACAACTGAGAGTATCTGTTGCTATCATTAGAGAGAAAAAGTTTGAAGAGAAGGCTGCTAAGAATGAAAGGTAGCCGGGGCAAACCAATATGATAAATTATGATCAAGGATGTAATATGACAAGTGTTGATATAACCTGTGCATAGAACTGTGAGATTACTGCATTCTGAACATAAATCCCCGCCACAAGACTGCCGAAGATTGATGAGTATGAATTTTCTCAATTTCTCTCTCTCTCGGAGCTTTTGGCACGTGCACAGACTGTTACAACCTATACACGATAATGGCTGAACTTTGTGTTTTACGCTGATTCAATTATGACATACAAGTATTTTCATAAATTGTACAGTAAAATAATGGATGCTACAGACGGCAACAAATTATCGATGTAGACCTGATCTATGGGGTGATACTTTGTCTATTTTACTAATTCTGTCAGCTGAGAAGCCTAACTTTCAACTTGTAATCTGAGGATTTATGAATTGTGACGCCTCTGTATGGATTGTACAAGAACATATTCCTTGAAATCTATTATGGTTCAAGCAGTCAAGTTTTGAGAAGCTCTGATTCTTGCATTGAAAAGCTGCTTTAACTCAAATAAATGTATGTGTTTGTGAGTCTTTGTTTTGAAATCTTTTAATGATCTTCAAAATTCATACCTTGTGCAACGTCTGCTAACAGATCTTTGAGCACTTCCTGTTTACCGGTCACCTCCACGGCAGAGACTCGGACCGAGAACCTGGCTCCAGTTTGGTCCTTCTGTTCACCAATGACCTTGAACAGCCAGGCTATCGCAGTGGGGATTAGACCTAGTGTCATACTTGACTGATCCTCCCCTATCATTGTATAAGACTTCCCTGAAAATATAAAGAGAAATTGGTTATAATAGTAGTTATACCAGTACAAAGATTTTGATCTATCTCAGAGTCAGCTAGTACAGCTTATGTTGTACCACTGGCTGCAAAATCTACCTTCTTTCAGCAGCAAATCAATACATTTCTAAAATATTAAATTAAATTTGGAAGTAATCTTTTTGTAAAATACTACTGCTACATCTCTGCACTGTGAACCATATATTGAGATAAGCTTTTAGTGCTTTAGTTGACACTATGTAGGTAGTAATTGTTTTCTCTCTCTGAAATTTCAATAAAATTCAATAGACAAGATCTGAATTTCTTCTCACTAGCAATATCGATTCATAAGACTAACTACTGGTAAATTACATTTTGATGCCATGAATGTGTGATGTTTCTTGTTCCTCCTCCACCTTTAATTCATTTCATATTAAACTGTGTTAATGTGTTTGACTACTCCTTGAGTGAGTGGGCGGGATTCTGTCGGATTTTTGTGATTGCTAAACTTGACGACTTTACCAGACAGATGGGGAAATCGGCAGGTATAAAATCAACCATTACTATGGCACATTTTTCGTGCATATTTATGTCAATTTATACATCTGGAAGTTGTAAGGATTTGTGTTTTACTGAGTTCAAGGTGTGCAAACCTGCAGGCAAAGTTGTAGGTGATATAAACATAATGATAAAGTTTGAAGATTGAGTAATAACTGCCAAGGTGCCTAATGTTGGCCAATCTGTTGTCTACTATTTGTTCTTTGTTGTTGCGCTCTAATTCTGTACACATACTGAATGCACATGTTAGTGTAATATCAGCGTAATTAGAAAACTATGTTTATATCGTAGCAATTTTGTCTGTTTCAACATAGATTTTTGATGATTCGAAATTTCAACGTCATGTGCATCTGCATCAAATTTGTGTCAACTTTTTTATGCAGTGAAAACAGTATGGTTCCTCAATTGTTTCAAAATAACTTTAGTCATCTGTTCAACTTTATCAATTAGAAAGCCAAGATCTTACAATTCCTGGATAAGCAAACATGTAGAAAGAATGATTCATACAGATCTGAGACTTAGTTAAGAGCCATTTCATCTTAAGGAGACACCAAACTGACATACTGAAAGTTCCGTACAACTAGAACATGTTCCCTACTCTACCATTACAACAACACACCACTTTGTTTCAGGTCTGTGAGCAATTGTTGAATGACAGGCATCTTTTTTATTTATAGATTTTTGACAATGTCTTCCAAAAACTAAAACAAAAGACTGTGTTATTACACTATTTGAGAGACAGGGGGAAGTACTAGGTTGAGAGAAAGAAAACCCGTTGAATCCTATCATTTTCTTCACCAGCCAAAATAATCTCCTACAATTTTCCAGCAATCTCCCACAGTCCCCCTATTCATAACTGTCACAGGCAATAATGGTGATTACAGTTCTTGTGTTTTCTGTGTTACTACAAGCTTTCTTTGCATGACTGTAGACATTTTCCTTGAGCCACAAGTTGGTAATGGGACACCAGATAAAGACATTACGCCGTCATTACCAAACCAGTGTGAAGTGACAAGATGCGACGACAAAGAAGAAATGTGAATTTTCAGTTTCTCACCAATAATATCATGCTTTGTAACCTTTTTGTATTTCAGCAGCTTGTTGCATTTCGAGTCTTAATATGTGTTCTATGCAAATTTGTAGCCAGGGAAAGTAGAATTATAGATCGCAATAGCTGTTATCATGATCCGTTCTGAGCCATGTTGAGATTTTATGCTGACTTGCTTAGGCTGCTAAACGAAGTCAGCTGTTTGTTAAAGATTTTGAAGATACAAAGTCTTTTGACAGATTAGCATAGATGCCATTGTTGTGCATGATTAAACAGAGAAGAACTCCAAAGAAAAGCTTCCAGCTAACAACATGATAAAGTACCTTTAGAAAATTAAAGTGCTGAAAGCTAAGGGTCACTAGTTAAAAAGAAAGGTCATCACAGCTACCCTTTCATAAAATTCCACATCTGATTTCACCATTTGCACGTCTCGTTAGCATTGGTGAAAGGCAAGCTGGTAAAATGATGCACAATAAAAGCAGTTCAATGAACCACACAACTTCACACCTAAGTTTACCATCATGTGTGCATTCTCTCTATCTAGTATAAGATATAACAGGGGAATAACCTTGTCAGAATTTTTCAACAACCTAAATCTGGAGCAATCGATCAACAAAACATTTATCAATCCTTTGTGAAACAATTCAAGTACATATTTGCTGTTCTTATATAATACACTTTCAATTCCTAGTTATTCCATCACAAAGAGTTACCAATAAGGAATAGGATATTTGAGAGCAACTGAAGCAGAAATGTTTAGGCCATCAGTTTCAATTCTCATGCGCAAGAATGCAGCTTGATTTAAACATGCATGGTTTTCCAATATACTTGTCAATCTTATCACATCTAATGAAACTTTTCTTCTCGCACTCCCTTCCTTGATAAAAACATCTTTGGGAAATCTGAGTGAGTCAAAGCTCTGACAGAACAGCCCCAATAACCAACATTTGACAACCCAACTTGACAAACAACAGATTAATTTACCCTATACAGAATCTGACAGGAAAAACACGAATATCATAAATGGCCAAACATATCTGTGAATCAGATTCCATTCGGCAATCAACATCGCCTAGAAGCTTGCCTATTGGAAAATAATCAAATCTGTTATGTTTTGTTGAGAAATGATCAACATAATGACTGGTCCCTTCACCGTCGTCACTGAAGCCAGAAAATTTGATTTCATGACTGTGCAACAATTACTGTTTGCAGGGAAATGGAACGAAGAGAGACGACTATAGATTACAGAACCACTCTAATCCACACAGACAACTGAATTAGGGATTCAAACCACTTCATCACTTGTTGTTATTGTGAAGTGGGGTTTTAACAAAGATTTGTTACCACCGCTTGTAAAGGCCAAATCTAATAACTTCTCAATGAGATTTTTATTAATGAAATTCCACACAATGCAAAGGGTATTGTAATTTAATCGCTTGATTGGCAGTCATGTCCAATATAAACAGAGGACATTGTTAACTGTATCATGAGGTGGTTTGATAATGAAGCCACTTAGTGGAATTCGCCCACAGTCCCCTGAAAGTTGAACAATGATGAGTAATGAATTGTAAGGACCAACTCTCCAACTATCTGTGATAAAAGGGAAGACCATATCTTAGAAAGTGAAAGGACAAGTTAGGGGACACAGCGACCATGAGGTTTGTAATGGAAGGAAAGTTTCAGAAACTACTGACAATGACAATTAAACAGAAAAAATTACAAATTATTACTAAAATATACAGTTAGGGTACATGCTGACAGTGGGAATACATACCAAGTTTGTTGTAGCCATAGGTGAAGACACAGCCATCTGCTCCCGAAACTACACCCTGTATAATATCTGGAAGTCCTGTTGAACATACCTCAGTCTGAAACAAACACGAAAGACGACATCTTTATATGCCAATGACTAAAATGTTGGATGGATACTGTAACTGAACAAAGAGGCTGGTTGGACATTAACTTAGAGCCTGCAGTGCCAGTTTAGGGTTGGAATCAAAGGGTTCTAAGTGCTATTAAATATAGAAACAGATAGAACTTTTTTGCACTCACACCATTAACTGGTCCTTGCGTATTGCATTTTCATGAGTTCTTTCCAGTCATTATCTTTGCATACTGTAACTTTGTTCTTCATTACCTTCGGTTAGATATGAATTTGACTTTTGAAGGTGAAAAATTCCCCCAGAGGGTCAAGGAAAGGTGAGTCAATGCATGAATCAAATGTTCATGTTTATGACTACAATATTCAGAAAAACAAACTTTACTCATATAAATTGACAGTTTCCAGATACATTTTCTGTGGTCTGTTTGTCTGTCTCACAAAGTCCCTGAACTACCCAGAGTCGACCACTGACCATACAAAAACAACCAGAGCACCCCCAATTATTTAATCTAAGTTAACCAGTCTGACATTCATTCTTTACATTACTGGAGCCCAACTTTGATTAGCTGTTTACCTGATGTTTATGGTGCTGTTAATTACTTGTTGGCAAAGGTAAGTACATTATGAATTTAGCACCAGAACTTTAGCACCGGAACGAAATATCCCAGACTTAGAAAAGCCCAACTATTTCCTAACTCCTGGTATTCTTTTATGATCCTAATTTTGTAATAGTAGCACGAAAGTTACAGCTGTAAAATAGTCATACACATTGTTCCTTCAGCTTGGATCCAAAAAATCTGGATTCAGAAGCTTAATGAGATATGAAAAGTACTTACCTAATACAAAATAGGTTAAAACTACCTGTATGATCAAGTTTTATTGGAAATCTATTTTGTTTTTTACCGTTAAATAGCAAATATTCTTAGAAAATGAGAAGGTACAATCGTTATGTTTTTAATGCACACCACTTTATGTGCAAAATTCATGAAGAAAGAAATCAAGCAAAAAGAAAGAAATCAAGTGAAAAAAGGAAATCAAGTGAAAAGAAAGAACTCAATCAGTCTATTGCAACTGTTAATAGTAGAACCAATCACCTGAACATTCTTAGATGTGATGCTCAAGTTACCCATGAGTCTCTTCACAGTTGGATAAAAAACAAAGCTTCAAATAAAATTCAATAGAACGTTCTTAATAATGCAGCCAAACATTGCAACTATCAGCAAAAGCACTCACTGCATGTTTGTGCATTATCTTATTATCTGTGGATGTCTCAAGACCCAGACTGAGGGCCATCAAACTATAAAACTTTGATTGCTCTCCTAAAGGCAATTAATACAAGGTGATTGTTATCGGCCTGTCTACAAATTAACTGGTTCCTGTTTCCCAGAATATGGAGATATTTTGTTCAAGTTATAAAGTAATTAAACAGCAATTCATTCCAATTTTCTGGACTTTTTTCATCAAAACTTTATGAGTGCATTAATTCCAAATCTGCAGTATTTGTTTCTATGTCTCATGTGAAAACACCTGTTTATGCAGTCATACATATACATGGCTGGTTCAAGTTGTTTTTAAAGGAGTAAGGAACAGTTTCAAATGGGAAAAACAGCAGCTCATAATGTACCAACTCCCCTATTTTCAATTAACAATGAAACCTGGAAGAATGAGGTTATAAGCAAACATGGTTTAAGAATACACAATTTCTTACCAAGCAGTCGTCAGGCGAACAGACACCATCGAAGGCAAACATTTTTGGTGCCATTGCGGCTTTTCTGTGTGCGACGCTTGTGGCATACCCACTGGCTGCAGGGTCGTACACTGTCACCTGTTTGTTACGTGTGTCTATATTTAGAAACGATGCCGCATTCTCTCCATGGTAGTTGTTTGATACTACCCTTAGAACGACCTTGACCTGTAATAGAAAAAAACATGCACAATATTAAAATAGACATATAGATAGGAAATATGTGTATCACTGTAATATCTAATTTCAGGACCTTGTTACATAAAACAGACTATTCAAATTAAGGGAAAAGACCCTTAAACTTGTGTGGCCAAATGCGCAACAAAAATATTTTTAATTTTTTAAGAACTTTCCAATGTCATGAAATTAAACCAAACATTTATGGAACTCATGATGAAGTAGAGCTTGGAGTCAATGGCA
>ENA-OREC01000034-OREC01000034.1-marine-metagenome-genome-assembly--contig:-NODE-34-length-31761-cov-13.171853_pt1 | contig 31761 bp, 13 predicted proteins | sample MGYA00248626_ERZ508543 | MGnify/ENA primary metagenome ERZ508543 (study PRJEB26211, sample SAMN05518279) | marine metagenome | isolation source: Puget Sound, Washington, USA | host: Bankia setacea...
TATATTCCAGGCAAGATGACTCAAGAATGACTTTCAGAGATTTTTTCATTTTATTTTTATTTCAATATCAGATCAATAAGTATTTCGCATAAAAAAATGGTAATTGCGTATGAACGCCCGATATGCTAGAAATCTGTGCTCTGTACACAAAATGACTTTAATAAACCTCCAAATTGACACCCTAACTGCAGGTTATTGGGCTTTTATGGGTTTGTCCGCCATCATGTTTTGATTCTTGCCAATTACATGCCCGCTGTAGAAACTTTTGTAAAAACATGTCCAATCTAAAGGAGTCATTTGCCTTTAAAAGCTCATTTTGTTGTCTATGTTGGATGAAGAACACTTTGGTCATGTTTACGAGCCTGATCTCTGACATATAACAAATATAATGCAATTGAAGGCCAAACATGCTTTTCTTTATCACTCCAGAAGTCAGTAAATACAAGTGCAACACCCATTTTCTTCTATAGAAATATGGAAAGATCTGGAAAATATGTAAAATAAAGTATAAAGGACTAGCATTAATTCAATGTTGTTTCTATGTGGTTCTCTGCTGCTGGATAACTCATCTATAATCTGTCCAATTTGTTTCTCAGACTCTATATTTTCACCAAAAAATGAAAGCATGTCACTCCTCGAGTGAACTGTAGATTAACAACTCCAAGAAAAATTGATTTCCGCTGAAATCTTAACAGCGGACATTCAGAGAAATTCATCCTAATTTGTCCAGTTGTCAGGGAGCCAGTGAAAATTGATACTGGGTTTGTTCACCATAAAACCTGACTGGGCTCTCAGCTGTAGACAATAGATTGGAATTTAGCAGACAAAAAGAGACTTCTCCATATTTTATGATTGTCCATTTAGCTGTTCAAATTAACAAATATGCACTGATATTTCTGAAGTTCTTGGAACCATTGCACCAGCACCAGTATTTATGTTTTTACTTAGAACAGATAGAACTTGAAATGACCAAATAAACTACATGTACTGGTATGTTGTTTGTGAGATGGACAGTGTCATTGTTGATCACGTTCTACCCACAGTGAAAAAATAATGGCTATTCTTTTGTCAATATAAGCTTACTAAAGAAACGGAAATGAATTTCCTTGAAAGCAAGAATTGTATTCAGACAATTGTTTATTTTATTCAAATGGACAACCTTTTCCTTTTGCTCTCTCTGTCTTTAAGTCCTTTCAGGTTCAACTTTATAAAGGAACAATGATAGTACTATAAATTCTATTTTTTGTTATCTGCATTAATAACTAACTTATGTTATGTAAAAGAATGTTTCAGTTATCATCTAAATCATTGTACATTCAGCATTCAATCATATATTGATACATTTGTTTAAAGTGAGAAACCAAATGTATTTAAATGAGTAAAACAAAGACAATATAAACAGTTAGCTAGGTCCATATATGGTGATTTGACTCATTGAAGAATTACATGATATCACTGGCTATGACTGGTTATGCAGGTGTACCAAAGTTACGTCAGTGGTCGTTATCAATGTCCACTTGTTGATTATATAACACACCCTCCATATGACTGTAAACATGTGAAACTTGGGGGCGAGATTAATTTTTCTTGGTTGCTCTATCTTTGAATCTGATCGATAAATATCAATAGTAAAAATGATAATTGTGAATATCAGCATATTTCAGACGAAAATCAAGAAAAAATGTCAGAAATGCTAAACAAATATGTATCTTAATATAAAAAAGTTTAATTAAAATCATGAAATTTAGGCAATTAAAGATATCATAACAGTTTGGTGATTTACAGTAAACCGCTAGCAGTCATTATGGTCGAGGGCCTTCCCCTTCAAAATGTGTTCATTCCTTTAGCCTGAAACCTAAACGAAACTTTTTTTATTTGATGTTTAAAGTGACCACAAATGACTGCCTGTACTGTCATTATGTTTCATTTCAATTGCCGACTAATTGAAGTTAATAAATTGGTTTGAACTCGTGGAATGATTGTATGTTTGCATTTTCTTTTTTTTCTTTCTTAGTTTATGGAGTCCATCTTTTACGTTTTTATGCTTTTGAAATTCACGGACTTCTTTCATTCTTTTTTATGAACACAAGTGACTTCAGCAATCATCAACCAATAAAGATTTGCCACGGACTAGCGTTACATTATACGTTATGGTCGGTAAATTAGTCAATCCAAAATGTATTACGCTCAGTTCAAGAGGCATTAGAAAATACACACAAAGGGTCATTATTACATCAAGTGTCCTCCAAACTGTGACAAATTATTCGTGGGCTGACAATATGAGCACAAGTCTGAAACATGGTTGTAAAAGCAGAGGCAGCTCAACATGTCCATAACTGTCCAAACGTCCATCCTTTATACAGTCCATTTTTCACACGTGTTTTATGACCGTGATCACTCTGATTACAAAGTCACCAAAATGGCATAATTTGTATTCATTTTCTGTGAAGACCTGGCCTTGTTGTCCGTGGGTTTTGATTATTCAAACGTACCATCAAAAATTTTGCTTTATATTTTCATTGATTGTGACAGATTTCTAGGTCATGAATAAATTATAGGGCTGTATGCAAATTGTTCTGGACTCCGCCTTTTTTGCCAGTCAAGCCTTGCCAATTAGGATCAGTTTGTTTTATGTTTGTTTTAAGTGACATTAATAGTTGTCAATATGGATAAGTCTGTTATATCCTCTGAAATGTTGTATGGCGAGCATATAAAGTCTTCCACTGTGTATGACATGATCAACCTAACTGTTCACTTTGTCATGGCAGGCGATGGTAGCCATATTTATTTCCAACACATTTGATTTAAAGAATATGTTATAAGAATTGTTTTGAATTGAAATTTGCAACTTCATCATCATTTGTGTCATCATCAGCATACTCATCATTATCATCATAATATATAATCTGCAGCATCAGCATCAACAGCAAAACAACCACTATAATCATCAGCAATAACAGCAACATCAACAAAACAATGATCATCATCAACAGCACCACCACTACCATCACCATCATCATCATAGTCACCATAATCTTAATCATGTGTAGTAGATTTTGTGTAAGCCATCACTGTCAAAGTGTTGATGATACCGTTACTATTATCAGCTATGAGAGTGCCTATAATTACTATTTCTCTATATTTACAGTGCCAAGTAAACATGATAAAAATGGCTCTCTCCGTAACCCCTCTTTATGGCAATATTTCAAGACACTGCCAACTTCCCTGGATCACCCCAGCAGAAATATTCATTTATATTGTGTCTTAAACTTTCTGTTTGTGCCTTTCTTTTCTACGGAGAGTCACCATAAAATATTTCTGGATGACAAAGCACATGGGGAGATGACCCTAAATAGGAGAGCTTTGCAATCGATAAACAGCTTCATTATGGTCCGTTATTTTGGTGGGTTTGGCTGCATGTTATATAAGACGATTGATTTTCCCTTCATTTCTCACACCCTGTGCTCATTGGTCATTGAGTCTGACCTAGATAAGCTGAGCATGTTTCCTAGCAAGTATTGGAAGGCTTGATTCATGCATTTATTGTAGTTCTTAAGATGGAAACAACGGCAGGCTTGACTTTATTCTGCTGCTGTTATGCAAGTATTTTCCTCAAATTTAATGACAGACACACTTGAATTCCTTATTTCATATTTTATTTTATGATATTTGCTCTTAGCTTTGTAGATCTGAGAAAATATTAAATGTTATCCTTTGTGCAGGGAGAGAGGATTTTGCATTTTTACGTATTTCCGTTATTTTTGCGGTTTAGGTAGCATTATTAGCATTATTTTTTTGTCCTTCAGCAGACGGAATACTTTGATAACATGTGAAATAGAACAAAAAGTCAGCATTAGTTCAGATATGTGAAACCTGAAACTATTTTGATTTGAAGATGGTTTATTCCATTGTTTGTAAAGTCATTTTGTCGAGCTATGAAGATTTCAAGATTGGTATCGTGTCTCTATAAAAATTAAAGATGTAAAAAATGGACAGAAAGTGCATGGAATCTTTTTCTGTTGTGTTTTTTCCTATAAATCCATCATCGCATTGCTAAAGGATCTGAATACTCAGGCTACGATGCTTTTTTCATAGAACTTTTTTTTTTATTTGTTTGTTTGTTATTTCACAGACATTTTGCTTATTGCATGCAGGGAGGTTTTAGAGGAAAAGGTACAAGATTTGCATCAGGTCGGGATGATAAGCTTTCTATGAATCATTGGTGGTGTAGATCACTAATGCCCTCAACCACAAATACAATTATTTACTTTCAACATAGATTGTAGAATTGATTTCCATGAAACTTTACTGTGATCGCCCATAACTTCCGTAGTTACCTTCCAGCCGAAAGTATGTCACCCAAAAAAAAGATTTTTTTATTTTCAAATTTATATTATGTCTAAAAACAGTCAGTTGATCAAAGATTATATTTTTGTCTGTTAAAATAATGTCCTCAAATCTTCTTAACCTTCTAAAATTAAAAGTAAAAGGTTAAAAAAGTGATAAGAAAACATAAGTAGAAAATACAAGTTAAATTTTGAGCTTTACTCTAAATGTTGAACAACAAAAACATGTTTAATGTGATGAACAACAATTATGCTTTATCAAATTTATGTCTGCCATAAAAAGATCTGGAGATATTTGTGTTTTTTTCTTCTGATATTCTGAAATTCAACAGTTATAAGGGAGTTCTTAGGTTCATTTATAATTAATTTGGCAGTTTAGACATATGAAGAATACAAAAACAATAAAAAAAGAGAGATAGTGATTCCCTAGTATTAAAGGTAAGTGTTACTACACTGATCATGGTTACTGCCTGAAAAAACAACATAACAGTAAATGTTTGGACAATTACAAAAACTGGCTCTTTTATAACTTTAAATATGCCCTTAAAAGATACGTTTCCTATTGCATTTTCTGCTATATCTAGGTCGTTATAGCATTGAGTAATAGAGAAGTTGAGTAATAGAGAAGTTGAGTAAGAGAGAATTACGTAGTTTTTGTATGGTTAAAACATTTGACTTAAGTGTACAGTGTTTACCAGAGAACAGCCATAAATTCTAATAAATGGTGATGCAGGTTCCATAATTAAGTTGCCTTTCTTTTCGTGATCAGTGATGTGAAATATTATCTCTATGCATGTCTCCTGTACATGATTAAAAAACGGGCAAAGAAAACAAAACAGGGTTGGAGAGCGAAATAAGTGGAACATTTGCTTGACGATTCTGGGTACAGGGGAGATTAAACTAAGGGAGGTTTTCATGCATTTGTCTGCCCCATGATAGTACTGTCAGAGTTGTAAATGAAACAATAGTGAAATGCTAGTAAGATTTATTGTTGAAGACCTGCTGTTGATTTCAATGTCAGAAGGTGTTCAACACACAAACAATGATATATATGTATACACTCATCAGTTTGATATTTACAGGAGGACTAACTTTAGTTGCTTTGTCATTACTCGTTGATTTCCAGTACATTTGTTTCAGCCTGTTTAAAATCATTCAAATGGAGTTTCCAAAAGCCATTATTGTTGACGATAACGTTGACATTCTGACCAGACTGTCTTAAAACACATTAGAGTTGTTAATTCACCCAAAAAACAAAAACTACTTTTTTTGCATAATTTGCATTCATGCCAACACCTACTATGAGCAGCGTCTTATTTAAATCCTAGAATGAAGCGAGAAAGCTGAGTTTCTTAAATGAGAAATTAAATCCATTAAAGAGTGAAAAAATGAAAGAATTAAGTCTTGATCCTTTGTAAATACACTTGGAAGTTTTCAGTTAATATGATCTCAACATGGAGGAAAAAACTTCTCTCTGACAGAGCTATGTGAATTATGTTTGCTGATTCAGGGGACACAACTGTGGCCTATTATAATCATCCCCGCCTTGCCCTGTAATAGTTTTGTTAACAGTAATTGTTACTAGATGCCAATGGAAATAAGGATGCAGTTTTGGCACTTGTATGCAATTGTTTGGCCAGCACGTAAGAGTTTTGGTAATCAATAGACCCCGCATTACTGAATTATGATCAAGTTTATAGGTTTATATAATTCCTTGCAAATGTTAGTGTTTTCATTACTTGTGAGTGTAAATGTTACCAGAAAGGATGTAAATTTTCATGGCATGGAGACGGTGTTTATTATCTCCGCCCATAACGACCTTGACCTTGAATTGTACATAAGCTAGCTTGACCTTTCCCACAAATTTTGAGGTTATAAAATACGGAATGCAGAGCCATCGTGGGCTTATAAGTAATCTTTAAGTCAGGTCCAGATTGGAAACAGCGTCACTGCCTAATTCCATGCAGCGGTGTTTCCATAGCTTTGTGAGGTGCGTGGATATTGGTTGGTTAATTAGCCACCAGGGGGCACTGGGTGAGATAACACACTACTGGTTGATTAGAATGGCACTATACCAATTCTTACATAAACCTCTGCAGTAATCTCTTGTGATAGATTATACTTTACTTATTTTTCTTGCAGTCGGAACATTCAGCCGGGAAGTGCCGTCTGTGGCTATTTTTAACCTTGCCAATAACAGCACCAAGGAACAACAACACAAAAAGTAGATAATATACAGCCATGTTACCACTAATCAACATGGGCACTTTATTGGCACTACTCTTACCCAGTATTACCAACATCACATTACTCCTATACATCAGTTTTTTCAAGAGTATAATAGTTGAAACAATGAGACTAAAAGATGTAGATCGGGTCATAATCCGCTACATTGCGTGTGTTGATAGAAAATCTTTGGTGTTACTGATGTCCATGGTGAGACACAGCAGGATCCGTTTCTGTATCTGATATTCAGAAAGTTCTTAAGAGTTTTACTTAATTAAATGCCATAACTTTCCTATAAATTGGAGATTTTATGACTATCAAGAACTCGGTTATTAACATAGATATCCATTATATAAGTTCAGACATTTCAGCCAAAGCGCCTGGGCCTCCTCTGGAAAATATCGTGTTTATTTTTCAGTCTGCATTGCATAACTGCGGGAGATAGAACACTATAGACAGATTGAATTTTTGATAGGATCAGATCCTGTCAGAACACTGTGCTCTCCACCATCTATGATAAGCCCTCTTGGCTTGAGTGGAAAAATTCACCCAAATGCCAGACTTATTCCAAAATCTCCCGTGCAAATCTCTTGTCTATATATACGCTGTATCTGTCCTGCTGTAAAGGTACATATGGAACTACCTGAAGAGGTTACCATGAGGCAATATACACAATACTTGAAAAAGCATCTTTTCCTGTCACGTTTTACTCTTACATTTCCTATGATTAGAGGGTGTATACCTGTGCCAGCAGTGTTGGTTGTCGCCACCAGGAAACTTAAATATTTCTTGCTTTGTTGAAAATCTACGTCTTCCACCTCTTGCATGATAGAAGAAGTTGGTTGGACATTGATTCCTACACTGGCGGACATTCACTTTGCATGTTGGTAATTAAAGTTTAGAGAAGTAATTCAATTAGGTTGTGTTTTCCCAGAGTTCATGTTACTTCAGGCCCAGCAATACAGATGCTCTTGGTTTCTTATTGTGTTTAAAATAACACCCATATACCCAAAGGGGGAAACAACACAGCGTCAGTTTTTACAACTGTAGAATGGTTGGTGTAATGCCATTATTGTGTAATAACTGCCTCATAGAAACCCATAGCACTTGAAGCGCTGCGTGGTCATTGCAGAATAATTTGCAGACTACTTTCCAAATCTCTTTGATGTTACAAGTATTTGGGGGATATGTCTTAGGAACGGTAATAGATTGCAGCAGCTATATTGCAGACTGGTTTGAATTTTTCAGGTCAGAGGAATGGGTTAAGTTTATCCATACATTAACTAAGACTGGTTATTATGAGGCACATTATTTAAGCACCCAGTCTAAGCTAAGTTGAACCACCTGGTCTGGCGTAGGGCCACACTTGTACATTTTTTCGTCTCTCTTTTTGCGGCTGCAGAATGCTTACTGACTCTTCACTTCTCATAACAGCCAGAATTACGCGGGGTAAATATCCGCATTTCTTAATCACAATTCCAGAAAATGGAAGGTGAGCCATGGAACATACTTCAGCGTGTATTTCATTTCGTCATAATCTCATCAAAGGCATGAACCATTAACTACTGGAAGTCTAAATGTGACATATACCTTTGAAGTGTAGAGGAAGGCAAAAGTGAGTACACAACTCCCCTACAAAAGACTTAACACATCTCACTACAGGAGAACTCTGGGAAGAATACTTGTTAACTACTAAAACAGACCAATGGCCACTTCACTAGAATTAGGTATAAAACAAAGAAAAACATGTAATAAACCTTTTTTACCCACAATTCTAATGTTTCAGGGCTCTTAGAGAAGATATGAAAACTTGTAACAATATACGTCACTATGTACATAATATAGATATTCAAGAAATTCTCTCTTTTAAGATTTAGGTTTAGATATGAGTGGAGATTTATTTGAATTTATGAAATTGAAGATCAGGGGTCCAGCTATGGGTAAACAAAATCTGGGACCTGCTAGACCCTTGATTAATTGGAATCGTTTTGGGTCATTACAAAGGGTCATGGAAGAGTGGTTACTAAGTCCATGTGAACAAAGGGTATAAAAAAAGTTTGGGGAAAGAATTATAACGATAACATTGGAGAAAACAAAACATATTATGGCACTTTCAAGCTGTGAATATGATGTTATCATGTGACATCAGTCTATGAAACAAAGTATAGCTAGTACTGGTTGTTTCCAGGAATAGAGTAAGAGCCAGAATATTTTTAGCCATGCTTGGACAAATTTAAATCTGTGTTAATCAAAGTTGAATCAAATCAATGTAAAAGAAAGAATCAATGTTACCAGTATTTAATCCCAATAGCTAAAGTACTTTATAAAAATGAAGAATAAAATGTTTAATGAATCTTCCGGCTTTTAAGGGGAAAGAAAGATATTAATTGTGTTAAATAATGCAAGATAAGCTATCGACGTAGGGGACATTGTCCACATGGGTAATTTAATGTGCAGATCTACTGGGGATTATTGGAATTAGAAATGAACAAATTACGAGGGGTGTCTGGGAGTGGATGTGGAATCTGATGAGTAAGAGGCATGAAAACAAATAAAAGAATAAGAAATGATGACAAAAAGATCATAGACGCAAGCTAGCTTTATAGGAATTCATGAGCATATTCACAAGTTGTATCGTTTGACTTCTACAAATAAATGAAAATGCTGACCTGACAATAAAAATTAGTTGAGGATTTTTTTTAAAGATTTTTAAAAACTCACCTACCACAATTCAATGTTACTACTTTATTTTAGTACTTATGTGACACTAAAAGACAGGGACATAAAGAACTAGTTTCATTCTTAGACCAAAGCTTCAGACAACAGATTCAGTCATTGGTGAGACCTTCGAGACAGACTTAATGTTATTTGCGTCCAGACAAGTTTTAATATTGAAATGTAAAAAAGAATCAAAGTAAGATAAACAGTTCTATTGTTGTAGGTCACGTTTTGAATTTCATCAAGTAAAGGCTGAACAGTTTGTTGGATTGACTGGTACAAAGATCTCTAGGTATTGGTCGCTCGTTTAAGTCAAAATTTGTCGAGCACGAGAATTTTAAAGCCATTCACATTTTGGGTCTGACAGGAGCGGGGAATGAAACAACCTCGTTAGTACACCCTGGAGTGCAAGTACTTTGACTGGTCCTCAATCAGTAGAAGTGAAGTTTTCCTTAAAATTCTAAAATTGTTAAACTCCGATATTTAAAGTATATGAAAGCAGTCTGATGTTCGGAGTATTGAAGCATTACAAGGAGTTACAAACCCAATTTAAGAATACTAGACGTTAAGTTGCTTATTGTTATACCATTTCTATAGTTCTTTGTAAGTATAATTAAATAGTCAAAATATGAATTGACTCAACTGCACTGAGTATTCAAAACTGACTATCACAATTATCTTTGAAGAGTGTTTTTACTGTATCTCGGCCTGGTGTTATACCACTAAAATCAGTATCAAACACGTTACAACAAGGAAACGGACACTATTGTTAGTGTTATGTTGTATACAGATAATATACATAATTATTGAACGTGAACAAGAATATTAACGAGAGTGGATTGGTGGAGGGTAGACACCTGGTGTGAGGGATAGGTACGGCTATTTTCTAGTGCCCTTTAATAGTGTCCTAGATCCCTGGCCCTCTCCATAGCTCATTATCAAACATAAGTCTTCTGCATCAATAAACTCATATTAGTATGTTTAGTTTCCATGCTGACAATTTGTGATATTCATTATAAGAGTCCAAGTTGGCAGTCATTATGTATAATTAACGAAACTTCTGTGACAGCTTGTGTGACACCATTTTGTGTTTTTCATGGCTATTGGCCAGTATATAGAGATGTTAAAGGCATTGGAAATACTTTATTGATATTAATTAACTCCACTTTAGTTGCCTGGCAACACATTTTTTGCTACCTTGTATGTGAGCAGTGTGAGCCAAGCTAGTGGGACAGTTACCACGGTGATTTGATCCTTTTTGTCCAGGAAGCGACAGATGTGATCTTACAAGAGTGACCTGTGTTGTTTCAAATCCTCAAGTAAGAAAGAAAAAAGTAAATGAAAACATATTTGCCTCTAAGTACTAAATGCTGGTAAATGTTTGTCCTGATTATTCACAGATGTTGTAATACATATTTTATTGTGTTGAAAATATTTGAGGCTTAAGAGTTACTAGTGCCAAAACAAAAGGGGAAGTAATCTCCACTTAATAACATGCGTCTGTTTTTGTAGTACTGTCTGGTGGCATTTTTTTAACTGTTGATTTTCTGCTGATAAAGATCTCTTTCAATTGTCCGGTAATGGCCATTTCTATCAATAAAAACAAAATAGTCATAAAGAATATATTGTATATCAACTTGAAGTCTACAATGTTGAAAAACTATGGCATTTTATTAAAACTTGAAATGTCAAGAAATTAGTACAAAAATATACCCACACAGACATGAGTAATTTGCAAACAGGTGAATAATTCAAGGAATCTTAGGCAACATTTTTTTTCAATTCCTGACATTAGGAAAACCAGATTTGTTGTAAGGTTTGTTCATTATTAATTTACATCATGTGACCATTTAATTTCTAACGTAATAGCCATTTCATTTGTTGACTGTTATTACGGGGAGATAGGAGCACAAGTGTACAAATTTTACAGTATTATGGTTCTTCAGGGACGTTCGTCAAACTGATAGGGAATAATGAATTCTATTGATTTTGTCGCAATCACCACAGTTTTAATGGTCTACCCTGGTTTACCTGCGTGACCCCTTTATATCGGGGAAACCGTTATAACATAATTTTCTCTTTGTCTTATTTCATTGTTTCATCATTATAAAGGCAAGTGAGTGAATCTCTGGACAGTTGACAATAAAATAAATACTTAGTAATGAGATAATCATATAAGTACAAATTAAACTTCAATAACGTAACCATTAGATATATAGGGTCTTACGTGGGTTTGCCCTCTCAAACATATTCATTGTAATCCAACACGTTCTAGAATATGCTTATTTGGAGAGCCTTTGACGTGCTTAAAAGCTTTTCTTTGGACATATTGGATAAGAGTTTAAAGAAATGTCAATGAGTGAGAGATTCATTTTACTACAAGATTATAAAACAAACTACACACAATGAATAATAAATAAAACAAAAAACAACGATGTGACGTCTTTTTGTTATGTATTGTTGTTGGTAGGATGATGATGAATGTTTAATGTTATATTACAGATGTAGTGTAAGAAAGTATGTGATGGCTATATGAAACAAGTCATTGAGATATAGTTAAAGTGTATGTACATGTATAAGGTCAGGGAAACCTTAGTTACCTTTATTTAAATTCAGCTACACAGTATTGTATAAAATTTCCTTTTTTTTAATTGGTGTAATTAAAGTGAATAAGGTAGAACAGTGCAAGAGCTTGCTGGAAATATGGAGGGCTTTTGTCATCCGGTTTTCCTTTTATTTGTGTAGGTCTTTAAGGCTCGTTTATCTTCCTTTGTCTGTCTTGAAAATAAGATAATCCGCTAATTGCCGTCAAAGTAATGACTATCAAGAACTGAGAGTTCATTTAATACATATAACATAAATATGGGTTATAAGTGGGGGGTGAAAGCACTGAATGTTTCTACAGAGATAGGTTTTATGTTCTTAGAAAAACTCTACACACCTGGACATGTGACTCCCTATGCAGGTGCTACATGTGAACCCCTTTTTGTGACATTCTTAAGATACCTGTAAAAATAGATCAGTTCCAGATTGATAGATACATCTTTTCACCCATTATTATTCTTCAAAACTGGATGTTGGTTTAAACCTATCTGTCGCTATACTTTTGTATAATTGTTACATTAGTTTTTGAATTTCAGATTTTTATATGTACTGGTATATATAGTGTTGATTTCAATAAGAAAAGGTGTAAATAGTAGAGACAGGTAGTTAAAGTTAAGATTTGTTAGGAAGTGCAAATATAAAATCATGGTAGGTTCGGGTTCATAGAAAAACATGTAAGTAGCTGTTGAGGTGAAAAACTATCAACTGTTTATTGGTGTGAGAGCTCAAATTGTAGTAATGGAGTGCAGTTATAATTTGTTTTGCTTGGTTATTGGTTAAGAGTGGGTGTTATTTGTTATTGTGTTTGTGCGAGTTGCGGGTAGTTTTGTTTTTTTTGCTCTGAGTCTCGTTACTTCTCAACAACATTGGGCGGGTGTTTTTTTTTTATCTTCCTCAGGTGCTCGAGTGTCACCGTTTTATTACTGACATTGGCAAGGTTAAAGGTATGATGTGTTATAGGGAAATACAATTAACTACTGGTCATAGAGTCATGTAATAGTTGTACATCTCCCTATATAGCAAACTGTAACGATCCTATTAGAAGTTGGGTGACAGTTGTCAGTGGTAATTAAGGTTCTGTTATAGAAAGTAACAAATGCTACATTTTTAGTACCTATCAAACTTAAGTAAAAAGTGAACAGAATTTGTTTTTAACTATTAAGACAATAACAATGTATGGACCTATATTTGCCCTCATACAGTCTTTGTGGTAAATTTTTGTAACAATCAAAATGTGAACGCTACTACTGTTTGGGACAAAAATGAGATACGACAGCAAAACATACCAACTGATAATATAATAAGGTTGAATATAGAATACTTTCTATTTCATTGTAGTTAAAACGTAACAAATATTTAATATCTATTGACTATCATAATATCAATGTAGTGAGAAAGGGGTGCTAGGGGAGGGGGGGAAGGGTGTTAATGTTTGGTGTGGAGAACAGTCAAGTGGGTAAGAAAAGAATTAAATTGACTCTACTTTCAAACTCACCTCTTCTTTGTTACTACACCATGTTGCTTGTAAACTTTGTTAATAAGAGTGTGAAGGCAAAAATACGCTCTAAAAACTGACATCGGGAGAAACCGTCCAACTAAAAAACTCAAAACTCAAAAATCACCCCAACCCACTCAAGGATCACCATTTAAAACCTGCAAATAGACCGAAATAATGTATCTTTTCTGTTTGATGTAATAGCCAATTAAATTTAATATGAGGCGAAAGTTGTCGAAACTAACAGTTTTTTCCTGTCAGATTAAATCAGATAGAGCAACATGTTTTAATATATTGAAACAAAAAAATAGTTCACTGTATATCTATGTTTTAAAATCAGATGTTGAATTTTGTGCTTTAGTTTCATCAAGCATAGATATAGCACAGGACTGTAGTTGCAATCTATACCTGTCTGGTCGAGTAAAAGTAAAATAACAAAACATATTCGAAGTGTATTTCAAAATTAACCAAATAAAACAAAAAAAATAATCACACTCAAATGTTTTGGTTATAATATCTCGATCATCCACTCTTGTTGGTTTCTATCGGGGACTTTTGTTTAATGTTCATTGTGACTGTATGTGACGTTGAGGGAAAGATTTAGTCCTGTATTGTCACGTATAAACAACCTGTATGGTAATATTTGGCCATGGGTCAGAGATTATGTGGAAAGATTACATAGGGAAAATCTAACATTAATTTCCATAATGATAACATTCTAGGCTTGATTATGAGCAGAGTGGCTACCAAAACAGATGTTACTGCTGTACATACACAGGCCATTATGTAGATGAAATACTCTGTAAATGCTTTTTTTCTCCTGATAAATGAACATCGCCATAGCAACTTGTCATGTGGACTTATGGGTAAGGGGCAGAGGGGAGTTTTGAGAACTCTCAGATCGGACCAAACAAAAGAAAATTGTTGAAAAGTTTTTTTCCTCTTATTTATACATCTTTGGGTTAGTTTTGTTGCCATTGGTTCAGTTTCTTGGACTTTTGTCTCTAAAAAAATACCTTGGTCTAAATAATGATAATGATTGTACTAACAATTATGTACCTGTCTGTTTGTTGCGATCACAACACGTCACATCTTTTAGTTGTTGTGTTATTTACTAGTGTAATGTAACGATAACAATAACAGCTCAGCCACAAAGGTATAACACAATTCATTAGGACATTAGTTTTCCTGGCAATATGATTTGCCTCACCAACATGTAGAGGTAGAGGTATATATCATTAGTTACTAACATTATGTAGGTCACGCTTGGAGCAATTTGTCTTGGAACAGTTTCAGGAAAAAATGCAGGAAGAGATTTGTGTACTGAAAAAAATATTCCCCCGCCCCCCTCTCCATCGAACCTCCTGCTATCACTCTTCCAGTAAACTGCCAGGAAATGGTCGTAGTTGTGGCAGCAAAAGAACTGGCCATAAAATATTAAGCCAACTTTCGGTTCATTATACAGGGGGGCCTTTAATTTGCCAGACATTATCCTCAGTATGTTTTTGTGTTTTCTTCCAACTGTTTATCATGTGATATATGGAGGCAGAAGGAGGCCATTTATCATTCTCGGACCCATACATTGTGCCTGTCTCTAAGCAACAACTCACAGCGCTCAACTCTCACTCTTTGGGTAAAAAAGTCAACGGGGGTGTTTCCCTGCCCCGGTTTGACATGGACATCTTATATTGATCTAGAAACCAATGTCCTTGGAACACAGTTAAACTCACCAGCAGACAAATTTGTGGTTCAGCTAGTATTGTAAACTTTGAAAAATTAAACTCATAAAGAACACCACAATACTACTTTTAGCAAATAATAGTTCATGCATATAGTTCATGTACATTTATTGAATCGTCAAGTAATAACAACATTCTAGGCAATGATCTATGATGTATTTTTCTCTCTCATTAAAATCCTATTTTCAAAGCAGCTTGTTGTATTAAATGACTGTTTGGTTGTATATTTTGAGGTAGTAATCTTGCTCTAAAGTGTGTTTTCACCTCTGTGTTAGATTTACAAAGATAAACTGTCCAGGCAGTATATGCAAACACAATTAATGAAGTTTTTTCAAACGTTGTATCCGCACGGCCCCCTCTTACATGTCACTTATTATATTACATCATAAAACGGCTACAAACATATGGTAATCTGTATTTTTTTACATCAAAAGTATTGTACACACAGGGAATAGTACGACCGCTATACTAATAGAAGATATTCGACCAATGAAACTCAATTTTCATACAGGTGCTTATTTAATACCTTCATTTTTCTACCATACTTTACATGATATTTCGAGAGACCTACTAATTCACACTTTATAGAGCAGTTTATGCTAGATTTGATCTCTAGGTTCACAGCACTGGTATACAAGGGGTCGGAGTTTAGGAATCAAAAGTGGGCTTTTAACTGTGTTTTACCATGCGGGTTATTACATGTTCCAGAGTGTATAGTCCCTCACAAAAAAGCACTTCACAATATCAAAAATCTTAATCAGCAATGGAATAATCTCTTTCATGCTTCAAGAGCAATAAAATTTAATTCCTTCACCCAGAAAGCTAAGCCTTTTGGTAGCTAGTTTTCCAGTTCTCAGCATTTTTCCCATGTCCTGAGATGACCTTCAGCATGTTTACGCTGGAGTACTGGTCTGGCAGTGTATTACCCAGCTGTAACATGAACCATATGTAACCAATTAGTGCCATTGAGGTTGTATAAATAAACACTGCAGGTAGGGCTGACCTTAAACTACACACACTTTCTCGGTTTTCAGAGTATTTAAGGTCACTAAATAATGACCAATTTTCAAAACTTGGCTAATACAGGATTTACATGAATACCCGGAATGGATACAAGGCCAATTAGTGAGATATTGATAACTAGCCAGTCACTTGGCCAAGCTACTAATCCAGAAGCCTGTGTGGCGGTACAAGTCAGAAGGCTTTTATCTGACAGCTGCAAGATGCCCTAGTTTTATCCATCTCTAGCCAGGTCTTTAGTGCAGTGACGTAATGACCATTATTCTCAAAGTCAATCATCTTGATTGGAAACTTATGCGAACTTTTTCCCATCTAAATGCGTTGTAATTATCACTAATTGGCAATGGTTAGAAGAAGTTTACTATGGGCCTGCTTGTTACATACATTTAATGGATAAATTCCAGAATTGAAACTGTGTGTCATAATAGTTTGAGATTATCCGTACACAGGTATTCAATATTCATTACAAGTTAAATCCCCCAGCGTTGGATGGATTTACTAAGCCCAGGCTACATGGCGGCCAATAAATCATGCGCAGTAAGAGTACTTGATAGTTGTGACCTCAGTTGACTCCAGCATGTTGAGTAGGTCAACATACACTTGAATAATTGGTCAACCTGACTTAATTCCCACAAGTACATGGTGACCAGCATAACATGCCACTATGTACACACATGATTCACCTACTTCCTGAGCTGTAAGTGGTCAGTAACCTAGATAACACAGCTAGGTCATCTAGGGACATCCTGACCAATAGATAAGAGCAGGTGTAGTCATGTGACGGGCTGACCTGGATCGCGGCCAAGTATAAGTAATACAACAATAACATCTTACCTGTGGACAGTCTTACACAATACTGTAATTGGTAATGTGAGATATAATGTAAATACCAGGTGCCCTTTACTTGGCTTAATTGAAAATAGTCTACTCCAAGTTATATGATGCAGATGTTTTTTGAGAGCATAAAAAAATGTTTTCTATCTTCCTCTTTTTTTCTGTTTTTCATTGTTCTTCTCGATATTATATAGTTTCTAGATAGCTGATCTGAGCCTTCTTAAGTATTTGTGGGGAAAGTCTGTAGAAGTATGTCTAAAAACAAAGCCAACTTATAAACCTTAAACAAAAACAAGACGGTGATAATTTAGAGAGTTACTCCCCCTAGTTAAATAAGGATTCAGTGTGTTCTAAATTGTGCTTTTATACAAGTATAACACATCTGGGTGGAATTTCTGCTGTAGAAAAGTACAATAAAACTAGTCCTGTGCCTTAGTCACAAATGGAAGGAGCAATCTTCCACATACCATTTCAATTTGGACAATTATCGAGAAGTGCAAAGCAAATATTTTTTAAGTATCAAATAGCATCAATAATGTAGGAAAAAGCAGCATGACTCCACAAATACTGTGTACAGTAGGCTCTTACTCTCATAGAGCAACTACCTCTCTTTAGAGACCACTTTAATTTTATGTAGTTTGATAAGGTTTACAGGAAATTTGGACTACTCTTGTTTATCTCATTCAGCTTTAAAATATACCACCTCACCTGGACAGCAAATGGACTCTCCATGTCCTTAAACTATCATATAGCTTCAGTACAAAACCACTTTTTTACAATAAGTCACATTGTCCACTGTTCAAACATGGTTGTTTATTTACCCGTGGTCAATTTAGCTCAAGTAACACTAATAATGACTTAACCAACTCCCATAATCATCAACCAATAACCTTTAAGCTGCCAGTCATTGACCAGGCTGACCTTAGCTGACCAATTGACCACACCAGAGTAACTGAGTGACCTAACACTGGGCTAAGCTGACCCACACACCACTGGTAGATACCACTTTTGACCTTGCAACTTCAAATCTGCCCTCAACACTCCAACCACTGGTCACTTTAACCCGATTTGACCAATATCTGAAAAATCTGGTCACTTTAGCCTTCACAGACACCAATAAACAAGCAGTATGGTCAGTTTGACCAGCTAATGTTATATAAACACATTAGGGTGACCCAACAATGATCTAGATCAATAGTCAGTAAATTAACACTGTGAACAGGTTCAGACTTAACTATTTAACTATTCTTGTATATGTTGTTTTTACAAGTGTCACAGTGTCTATAATAGTAAGTTTGATGGAATAGCAGACCTTGTGGCCATTCACACTATAGCAGTACTGTTTATCTTGTCATGGTCTGAGAATAGTGGCAGACAGGCAGCTAGAAGGTAGAGTCTGCATTCACTAGACTTCATTAAGTGCAACCTCAATGCATTTGTTGAACATCCTCTCAGCGTCTTTGATCCGACACTGCAAGCAAAATACTCCATACATAAAACTTATCAGGAGCAAGTCTTTCGATTCACTTGTTCACCGACATTCCTCATAGAAGGTCTGGTAGAAATGAAGTATTCACATTAGGTGGAAATTACCCGATATGTTGACTAATTTGCTTTTTGGTATTGGACATGTTCTCTTACATCTCCGACCAAGTGTTACTTAATTTAAAAGACTCTACATGTGCCGCCGCATTTTAGGGAATTCTTGACAAGAGCATAAAAGCTACAGGACAAAATGTCATTGGTTATTTTCACTGGGAAAGTTTCTTGGCAATCAATGTCTCTTACTTTCTCCAAATTGTGATTATTGTACCTAATGTAAGTCTTCATCTTTTCCACATCCTACATCCATTTAGCAAGATTTTACCATGTTTGAAATGTTGAAATGTGTTCAGCTAGATTCCCAGATTTGTAATGGACCCTATTTTAACTTCCTTAGAATAAACAGTTGACAAGAAAGCTACTGCTTGTATATGGGTTGTTCTGTACAGATATTGACTTTAAGTTCAACGTGATCGTTTTTTACTAATCTGTTAACATTTCTGGTTAGCTTAAATCCATTAAGCAAACAATTTTGACCGTGTAAACTTCCCACTGTTAATTGAGTTAATCTCTTGGATTCTACGGTTGATGTCTTGGACAAAAAACTTGGTTTGTTACGACAAAGAAAAATATGTTTGTTTTGTAATTCTATTTCCCCTCTCTGCGAAATTGATCACGGTAGGCCAAACAATGACAGAAATTTAGGGCAGAATACATTATAATTAGTAGGCTTCTTTATGATGTAAGAGGTGGGTACATGTGGCTAGGTATTTTTCTTGGCAACGGCTGAAAATTCAATGACACGAGGCTGATGGGTGATGGAGTGGTCTTATCGGAAACACTGGCGTGTAATCTTGCTATAAAATGCCGCCAAATTCCTGAGAATAATTGGCTCCGAAATGTTGATTCAGTTGGTCAGAATGACATAAGAGCTTTTACAGGTATACAAGTCTTCAAGTTTTTTGTGCTTTTTCCGGTGGGATTGGAAGTTGTTTGGAGTTATTTCATGGTCCAGAAATAATAGCTTTACAGCTGAAGGTTGAGTGACATAAATTGAAACTAGGAGAGATTTGTAACTTGTCGTCCTGTAGCTTCCTGTCGGCGTGGGTAAATGGTTTTTACAGGATTCCTTCCACAAGTAGGAAACCTTTGTTATACAAGTACCGTACACCAATCATGTACAAATGTCAAAATGCCTTCACTAAGGTCAAAATAATGCTTAATATAACATAAAGATAGCTGATAGATTGCCAAATGTCTGGAAAATCAATTCTTGTACAGTTTTGACTTCTAAGTAAACATTTTTCTTACTTTATAATTACATAAGTATATATTAAGGTACTCGAATAAATCACTGGTTCAAGTAGGAAATTGCAAGCGGTTATAGTACTGAATTACTAATAACCCATTTCTTTCTTTGAATAATGAGGAAAAGGATATTTAATACATGATGATTGTCTAAACTGTGGCCAAACCTCAAACCTTACAGCATACATTGGTCAGAATTTTTAAAAGCCGTCTACTACAAGATTGATGACCGAGATAAATTGACCGCAACAATAAAACCTCATTTTCATGTGCTCACTTCTAAATATTACAGAGCCTAGAGATAAAAGCACTTATGTCCGACGTTGTACATGTAGATGGTCCAATTTGACAAATGTCTAGGATTTGGTCCACAGCTTGTCCCACTGTTTATCTTCAGACATGACACGTACTTTAACACTTGTCGTGAAGGACGATGATGGAAAATATAACAGATTTGGCCTGGCTGATATTCCCTGACACATCACCTGGTTGTTGTGGACTTTTAAAACTATTGTCTAAGGTGTAAACATGAACTAAAATGGAAAATGTGTTGACCTGTGTGGGCAAGGATCACATTCTGAAGAGATAATAGCAAAACCTTAGTCTCGGAGATTTCAGTAATTTCGTCATTATGCTTTCCATTTTGAAACTGGGAAAACTAAGTCAACAGATCATACTAAAATTTGTACTTGTGTTAATTACGTATATAACTTTAGATTTCCATGAAAAGGTCCGGTCCTTCTATATATAGACAAACATGAGGTTGGTGCAAGTTTGACATGTTGGCTAGCTTGGGGTATTGTTTTGCTAGGGAAACTTTTAGCTTTCACAGGTTAAATCTTTACTGTGTCAATGGTATAAATATCAACATGCTGACTTTGATTGAGGCGGCTAAATATATTGATAAGATTTTGAAATGACTTTGTGAAATAGAAAATTCCATCAGCTAAGAAGTCTGTTAAGTTTGTGTTCCAAAACCCAGCATGTATTGATACACAATAACCCTAAACTGTCTGAAATCTTTGATAAACTATTTACGTAGGTACACAATTCTAGTTTTAGAAAATCAACTCAAATACTCCCTAAGGATTGCTAACATTTATGTAACCATGGAGAATTAGGAGTGTGGGCCATCCAAGACTTAAGACTTGTCTGTCCAAATTACTGCCTTCATTTGTATCTCATCAGTAACCTTGACAACAGTTTGCACAACAAGTTCCAAATGCAGTCTACCCTTACTTACATTTTAATCTTTCAAACCGTCTGCTGCAGTTGTAGGGACATTTATTACTTAACTCAACATTCAACAGGTTTGAGGCAGTACACGATTCCTTATCTTACATTAACCTGCCACATAACCAGTACTTATAGTTCGGCTGAAAAGGCACATGTTTAAGTAAAAAAACAACTAAACACCAATTGACTAAGCTATACTGATCTTTGCTTAACTAAACTCATGTTTAAATTGGGAATAGTTTTGTTGTTTGCAATACCAACTAATTTAGATCATTATGTAAAAGTCATTGTTGAAAGATGAGGAGACATAATGGGGATATTGTTTTAGACAAGATTTTTATGGTGATGGATTACAGTGAAGTATGAGTTTAGTTTGACTTTATTCACTTCAAGGTCACTGTGCACACTGGTCCATCACACTTTTTTTATGGGACCACCTTTATATTGTACGGGACTAATTTTGACAGAGCACAATTTCTGTAATTTACTTTTAGTATCATTACATAGTGAGTTACATAGTTTCCTTAAAGACATAATTCAATTTACCAGTGTCTCTTATGCTTAAATGAATCTCTGACAGTCATAATTGGGATAGGACATAAAGAATGTTTTTATTTCAGGCATTTTAAAGTTAAACCGTTTGATTTTTTGAGATGATAGGTGTTCAGATTTAGATGATGACACGGCAAGTCTCCAGTAAGGCCCGAGTGTCATTTTGTCCTTAATTCATTTAAATTTCTTACCATCGATCTTTATAAGCCCGTATTCGTGTGTATAGTATGACCTCTACTCCACAGAGTCATTAGTTTTAATGAGATGTATATCAAACATTACCATTAATTTTATATAACCTTAGTAAGGATGTGACCTGATTATGTCGTAGTGTCACTAACCGCCGTAGCGTGGACGATGTCAACCAATGTCGAGTACTCATCGTCCATAAACATTGACCTAGATCATAAAACAGCGCCAACGGCCAACTTGATATATTGACTGTGTACCTTAAAAGTGAGGTTTGTCATTTTCATCATATTAAAGTTACTTGGCAAAACGCCAGATGAGAACTATTTTGGTTTTTGAATATTCAAATATTGCCCATGGTCAGATATATTGTATAGAGATGTTTGTGTGAACAGCGTTTAATACATTAGAGATTAAAGTTAAACTAGTTTCCTACCACAGGTATGTACAGGTAAAATAGGCCACAGAAAACTAGTCCTGTATGTTTACACTGAGAAAGCTAACAATAATTATGTACACTATTTATATGGAGTGACAACTTCAATTCGCTAACAAAAGTACTATTCTCAGTGTTGATAAATGAAGCTAGTTAATTATTTATCTATACAGCAAGTTTTCCACATGTGTTGAGACATTGGTCAGGGCTATAGTTTCATCATGAATCAATATAGTCACAGATTACGCTGTAGCTGGAGAATTATTGTCCATTCCATATACAAGCTTAGTGAGGGGAGACAACCAAAACTTACTCTTTTACTTTGTGTTATGTTTATACTTAGATACTACAAAGACTAACATTATGTAGAAATATTACAACCAAGAACTTCAGAATGTTTTTTCTTGTATATTTTCAGAACCTGTGAACTTTACCTGTGACACCTGCCGGAAAATCTTTGGTTCTGCGTGGAAATTGTTGCAGCACGCGCAGAAAGACCATGGTCTCCGTATTTATGTCACATCCACGAGAGACTCATACTCTGATCCACACAGAGGTCCTACAGCAAACCCTCAAAAGAATAGAAAATCGGATGATCTCAGTGAAAAAATTAGAGGTGAAAAACGAGAAAAAGAGGACGGTAAAGAGCGTGTACGTAGCGACTCAACAGAACCCCTTAGAGCAGCGTCTGCTGTGAGTTCTGGCAGCAGTAATGAGGGGCAACACTCAGGACATCCATCACCTCATAATCCTTTCATCTTTCCCAGAAACCCACTAGATGTACGTCATCCGCTCTCACCCATTCCCGGTCTTGGGGCCTTCTCCCGTGGAGACATCATGAATTCAGAATTGTATCACCGCTCCATGTTTGGTCTGCCGGGGTTTGATCACGGTCCTATACCTTTCCACCCATTTGATCAGAGACCTCGTCCTGCCATGACTGCGGACGATTTCTACTCGCAGAGATTACGCCAGCTGGCATCGTCTACTTCACCATCACCTGGCCGGAAGCTCACTCCTCCATTTTCAATGTCACCCAGTGGAGCTAGTCCCATACCAGGGGGTTTCCCAGCTAAACCACCAGGAAAGAGTAGCAGTGTATCGTCAGAGGTGGAAAAGGGAGATGAAAACCAAGGAAGTCCTGGAAACCATAAGTCGTGTGAATTTTGTGGCAAGACATTCCGTTTCCAGAGTAACCTAATAGTTCATCGAAGATCTCACACCGGGGAAAAGCCATTCAAATGTCCGCTTTGTCCCCATGCTTGTACACAGCAAAGCAAACTTAAGCGCCACATGAAGACTCATAGCAAGCAATCAGCTAATTTCTCTACTACATCTGAAGGTAGCCATCCTTCCAGTAGTAGTACACCAGACTCCAATAAAATGGGGGATGATGATGATCCTGATGAGGATGATGAAGAAGAAGAAGAGGAGGAGGAGGAGGAAGAGGATATGATGATGAATTCGCTGCACGGAATTAAGGATGAACCAGGGTTGAATGAAAAGAAAGAGAAGGATACAGGGTTTGTGAAAGGTTACCCAGGTGGGAGTGAGTTGGCAGCAAGGCTGTTTGATGACAGAATTACTCAGACTATCACAAAGGAGTTGATCAAAGAATCAGAATCAGAGGACAGGAAGAGTTCAAGTTCAGTCTTGACAGATGTCATAGAAAATTCAGGGTTACAAAGTCTCCCACACTACAACGAAGCTCTTCGACTGGCAATGGCTGAGAAATTTTCACACTTACCACACGATGGCCGGCCAAAAAGCAATCCACAACCTTCAGGTAGTCCCTTATTTGATAAACAAGAGGGCATTGACAAAGATAATAACAGAAAAAGAGATCGACCGGATGATGAATCACCCTTGTCGATTTCCAAGATGATTAAAAAAGAACCTCATGATAAACTAGGTACACCTCCAACATCAACCAATCCAAGAATTAACCATGGAGTTGATCCCTCATTTTACCCGAGTCTCTGGTTTCCTGCTCCATCAGAGTTCTTCAACAGGCATCCATTGTTGAGATTTGGTCCTAACGAGGGTGGCCCAGATCTGCCCAATGGTTTTGGTGTGACCTCAAGCAGTGACAGCATAATCAACAGTAGCATTACAACACAATCTAATGCATCAACACCATCAACTCCTCTACCAACTAATGGTACCTCTCCTTCTCCAGCACGAAAAGATAGGTCGCGGAATGACACCTGCGAATATTGCGGCAAAATCTTCAAAAATTGCAGCAATCTAACTGTACATCGAAGGTCCCATACCGGCGAGAAACCCTACAAATGTTTGTTGTGCAGCTATGCATGTGCTCAGTCTAGCAAGCTCACTCGACACATGAAAACTCATGGACGCTTTGGTAAAGATGTCTACAAATGTAAGTTTTGTGGTATGCCCTTCTCTGTCCCGAGCACCCTGGAAAAACACATGCGAAAATGTGTAGAAAATGCAGGCAAGATTCCAATGCCTGATAATGAAGATACCGGTTCAAACAGTGACAATGCATCAGCCTCAGACAGTCAGTCTGCCATTTCGTCTGCATCGTTGTCCCTCCCAAACACACCAATGGCTGCTGCCTCCCTTGGCTTGCAAATGGGATTCTCACTGGAAAAGCACATAAGACGTGCAGAGAACCATGTAGATGGAGATGATACAGGGTCTAACAGTGATGCTACATCTGTGTCTGAGGCATTGACACCATCATCAGTTGCATCTGTGACCTTCACCTCACCGTCACTGGCTTCATCATTAGGGCTGCAGAGTATAGAGAAGAGTCCAGGCCTACAGCTTGGTTTAACAACCTTAAACGCAACATCACCAAATGTTTAACTTACTCCATAGTAACACTACAAACTACCATGCATAATACAAAACTATCGTCGAGATTAGACATTTACCGGTTAATAGGCAGAAATTAATAGACACACAGTGTTGAACAAGACAAGACATTGGTAGCTGAATTTAGAGATGCTTTTTAGGAACTTGAAGGGATTTTCAAATATTTAAATTTTCTGTTTTGTTTCCTTTCATTAGTGCATATTTCATTTTTTGCTCAATTTTTGTGTAACCAATAATTTGTTCAACTTTTTGATATAAATGTGAAGCAAAAAATGCTGTAGTGACTTTTGAACCTTGTTGTTAACGGTGGAAATTAAGACATTATCTGAAGGTGCCATAAGTAAGGAAATGCATACTGTTGGTGGATTCATTGTGCTGACCCCAGGCTGGACTCATACTTATACACAGTGTTGTTAAGATACGAAATTTTATATCTATTTCAAAGTGCTCAAAATGTTCAAATTAACTGTTACATGATCATCCTTGAAGAAGTCGGTTGACTGACATAGGTGAAGTCAGCGGCCATGATGGATTCAGGATATTTCAACTGTGATGGAACATTGAAGCAGACGTCAGAACAAAAGCAGTCAGATTGCTGCAACTTTTGAAGATTTGCCTCTATTATGAGGGATTCCAACTTGATGATATTAGCTGTCACATTTTTTTGAATCAATGTAGTCGTGATTTGTGCATACTACGTGTTGACATAGATATCTCTCTATGGACACCAGGGTTGTTATATTATATCTGTAGATGTAGCTAGCATATTATAGTCTTTTTCTGGTTTTTGTAAACTGTTCAATTTTTCGTATGTTTCAAAGTTAAATGTGTGTGAAACCCAGGTTTGAACCCCCATGACGTTTGTATGATGCTGTGTAAATACTTGATTGTTTCTTTGTTTGTTTTCATGCTTGTGTATCTTAGCTTCAAAATGCATACATTGTATCGATATGTTTAGCAGGTGTTTGACAACTTATTATATCTGGAATTTGACACAACGGGAAAGGATTGGATTCTTGCCTTTGATGTACAGTTAGATCGCTGCAACTTTTGAAGATTTGCCGCAATTAAAATGTGTTCCTGAAAATTCCATCGACGGGATTAGCAAAGTATAAAACATTGCTTGTGGTGTACAGAATGTTTATAGTACTAAGCATTAACCATTTTTACGAGGGGTAAAAATGAAGTATCAAATTTATGTGAACATTAGAGTAGTTATTGATTGATAACTTTTGGTGTTTTTGTTGAAAAGCTGGTGATTTATGTATCAGTTATTCTAGATGACTGTAAGAATGGCGTAACTCATGAGATGTTTGTTGTCATGGCAACATGACAAAACAAAGTGAATTCAGCATAATTATTTGTCATCTGTTGGAAATCAGATATTATTGCATATTTAAGTGTATTTTTGTACAGATTTTTTTGACAAATACATTTTTCTTTCGGGTGAAAATGAACACATGCAGTCAACTGGGTGGAGAAGGTTGACTCTAAACACAACTACAGTTTTCCTTCAATCTTAGTTTTCTTTTTTTCCTTTTTGTTACATACTTATTGTTGACTGTAATAAACCATGTTTGAAGTAAGGAGATATAAAGATGAATTACCTGCAAGGTTTTTTTTCTGGGAGTAACAATATATTTATATTTGATTGAGGAGTAGAACCTTTATTCTTCACCTAATCCGTGCCATAAAAACTGTAGCAAGAAATACATCAATATTTTTTCCATGAAAGTGCATTATATTTATTCGGCAGAATGACATCGTATATTTTCAGTGCTTTATAAAATAACATTTGAACAGGAGAAATGTTTTTTTACAAACATTTATATTAGTGATAATTAAATAATCAGGAGTTTGTGAGACAGTTATGTCACAAAATAAGCCCACTTGTTTGTGCACAATAATTATTCCAAGCAAGACTGGTTGTTTGAGTGCTTGATTGGATGTAAGATTTCTGTATGAACAATGTTCTTCATCTGGAGTCGGTGATGTCTTCCAAATGGAGATCAGTTCTTAAAAGAAGTCAATTTAAATTTTAAACAAATCACAAGTCAAGTATGAGAGCCAAGTGTTTGTGTAGATAGGAACCTAACAAGGCTAAGAGTGACAGCAAAATGATCCTGTTAAGGTGACATGACATTCTAATTATTGTTCTGATGTTTTAATACATAGCCATTTAAGCATCAAACTGTCAACTTTACGTGTCCTTATTTGCACAGGAGAGATTTTCTATGCGAATTACTAATTGCTGTGAATACTGACACAGTTTGACCAGGATTGTGTGATACGGAGCTTTAATATGTCATATGTCAAGATCATAACGTGCAAGTGGTTGCAGTTTTGTGACATAACTGTACAGAACAATTACGTTGTTTTTGTGGTATGCAAATCTACAGAAGAAAAATGTAAAGTCACTGGCGGACATTGGCAGCAGAGTGTTTTTGCACACATACTGTATAGTTTCACCTCATTGTCATTGATATTTAGTTCAAAGCAATACAAATCACACTCGTGTAGTTTGACTGACAGGTTGATAAGTCTTAGATATCAGTTTATGAAACAAATCACTGTCTAAAGATGATGCATTATTAGAGTCATAAAGCTTCAACATATACATTGAAATTTCATTGTATAGATGTTACCGTCACTTTTAGATAACTTCATTTTTGTAATGTAACAGTGTTGACAGTTATGATGGTGTTTGTCAAGTTTCACCTTTACAAAAAACTTGGTTTGAAACTCTAATGAGCGCACAGGTAGTATTACTGAAGACAACAGGTTAATGAGACATTATTATTGCGTAGGTAGCCTTTTGGAATGTATGAACGTTTTCTCCTTGTGAACATAAGATGGCAGGTTGACCGTTAAGGAGACAAAAAGGCTGAGACATGTAGTCCAAGAATCAGATCACCTATAATTAGACGTACAAAAAACTTCCCCCTCCTCATCAGCCCAAATTTTAGTTAAGAGTCAATTTCAAATTCTGATGTAATTTATAAAAGTCCCTATGACGTCCGTATAGGGGGAAAGTGAAAACAAGTAAATGACTACCTTGCCTTAAGAGTTTCAAACGTCCATTGATCAAGTTTTATAAAAAAGAAAGGTGTATATTTGAGAACACATTATATGTATGGTAGCTGTTTCAAACCTTCGCAGTGCCATACTATCTACATCTATCTGTGTAAAAATAATCACAAATGTGTACAATATTGAACATCAACTGTGTCAAATATGTTTTTGTAACATCAACAGTGGCCATTTCTTTTTTGAATATTCTGTGTTCCAACATATAGTATAGTTTACATTGTAATGAGTTGATAATTGTTAATTGACGTCATTAAGATTAAAATGTTCAAGAATTACACTTTTATATAATTATGTGCCATAACATAAAGTAAAATTGATTGATTAAAACTGTATTCATAATGTGGATGCTTGTAAACAATAATTATGAATTTATGTACTTTCGAACAAATTCTGGTAGATGAATGTCTCCATTGATAATTCTGGAAATTTAATGAAAGAATCTGTTTTTATTCAAGCCTGTTAGCAGTGGTTAGTTCTATAGTTTTGGGGAATGTCAAGTACTTGACAGTTCAATATTCAATAGACAAGTTTCCCCCAAGACAACTGGAATATTTACTAAAGGCAGCTTCTAGCATGTGTTGTACTAACAAGGCTTTTCGCCACTGTATACAGGTTTTGAACAATAAGAATGTACTGTTTTTGTTGTCCTATGTGTGTGCATGTGGACACTGTTTTATTGGGGATTTATGTACTTCTCATATTGTTACTTTATATAACTCTTTTTTCGACTTTGAGGGTTCAACTGTTTTCTTTGATTGGTTAGTTTGTTACTGTTTTATCTTGTATAGATTGTAGCCATGGAATGGTCACACAGTTGTCACATGCATTCTGAGAGGTCAACAGAGGTCAGTGGAAAGCCCATCAGACATCAGAGATTAAGTTGAAGTTCAGCCCTTTTAAAGATAAATATTGTTTAAACTCTGAAATAAGTGAATAATAGTCTAGTATTTTTGTCCCTTGCAGCATTTTGACAAACACTATCAATCTTTTTGTTTAAGTCAACTAAAAGGACAAATCAATGAGAGTTTTATCTCATAATTAGTTTTGTAAAAACTAGTGAACAGTTTTAACATAGGTAAACTAGTAATGGTTTCTTTTTACATAAAATATGAAAATAAATAAATGTTTATAAACAAAATTATTTATTGTGTAAGATTTAGACCTAAATACCTGACCATGTGACAATAAATAGCCACAAACGTTTGACCACTCAGAATGATTGCTGTCACCTGTTGGTAAATCCATGGTGTTTGACTTATTCAGAGTGTCAAAAACACTTCATTTACGTGAATTCTTGAATTCTGTGCCATATATTTTAAAACACTTATGTGTCATAATGTACTTACATTTTTATTATTTAATATTCATGATTTGATATATTTACATGCTTAGCCATACTCATTGTGAACAATATGTACAGTTCTATGTGTCAGCAATTCAGCACAACTGAGCTGCTGGTAATAATGTGCTACCTAACCTATAAATGGAACCAACCCTTGTAACTAAATGTGGATTAGTACATAAAATAGTTCCTGGAATCATGCTATATTGCTGATATATTTTCCAGTACATTGTCTTGTTTTATTTGACTTTAATTTTAAAGCCTGGCAATTTGGTGCTTCATTTTATTATAACATGTTCATTCTTTATGCTAGAATTAAAGTTTGTTTTATTCATACTTAGCGTATTGACATGGTGACACAAAACTCCCCATTTTTCCATTTTTAGCGAGAAGTGTGATTTTCTTTTTACTTACGTTTCATAGTTGAACAGTTTTTATGTAGAATTTGGTGCAACATTTAGAGATCTATTTATTGTATGTACATTGTATTGTTTGAACATGTATTTATGACAAATCATCATTGTAACTTTAAAACTTTTTTCATCGATTGTTTACCTCTTATCTTAGACTCATAGTGATATAACATAAAACCATGATCAAGCTAACCGTAGTTTTATCATATGCAAGTAAGTTGAAGCATTAACTTTGAACACTTTTTTGTACATTGTAAAAAAAAACTGTACAGCTTCTATAATAAGTTGTTTTTACCCCGTGACTTTTTTTGTGTGTCGACTATAAAACCTTTTTTTTTTGTCAAATTCAAACCAAATAGTTGTATTTTAAATCAAATAAGTGTTAGAAACCAGTTTGTAATTATCACTCCCCCCCCCCCTTTCTCTTATAATAGCCAGTGCTCTAATGGTTTGTCAATTTGTAGGACATTGGGAACGTACAAAACAAGCACTTACAGTTGATTTCATGCATTTTAAGGTTTTTGACATTGAGTATAATTGTCCAGAGTCCATAAAAACTCAAATTTTAAATGGTTCCAAAGACTTTATGTTAATTAACTGGACGTCAAGATTGGGTTATATGCCATTGACAAAATATTCAATTATCAAACGACTAGTGACACAAAAAGGAAACTCCCACTTTGACTAAAAAGTATAACTCTTTGCACCTAGACAATTTTTACCAACATTTATTGAAAAGAGACGGAAATAGTTTTAAAAGCTCAGAAAGACCTTGACCAAAAAATTAAACACAACTGTGACCTTGACCTTTTGACCTCAGTGAGACACGCCTCTATTGCTATAGCAATGAGTTGACACACCATTAGAGGACTTGTGTAATGTAGAGTATAGATATTTATATTGCAACTGCTTTGTAAAATTTTAAGATCTGTTATTTACGACGAGAGATTTGAATGTACATGTATTTGCTGGGTTTACTATTATTGGTAGATTGTACTTTTTCAATTAGTTCTTTCTTAACTTTTTTTCTCTATTATTTGTTTTGCATCTCGTAATGAAATTCTCTTCAACTTTTGAAATCTAAAGCATAACCATCATAGTAAATTTTTGAAAAAATATGGACCAAAATTCAAACTTTACTCAACAATTGTTTCGTTCTTTCTGGTAATTTAAGTCTGGAAAGAATATAACAAAGAATAGAACTAACATATTCTATAATCTATTTCTGTAGACTTATCATCACACATTTATTGTTAATTATTTTGGATAATATAAACTCTTCAGGTAATATTTTGTATACGGTTGCATTTTTTGACAGTTATTTGATAGTGTTTCATTGCTTTTTTCTAATTTGTTTTCCACTCATTTTGTTGTGTGTAAGTGCTTTTGAAATAGACATTTTGACCTAAATATGGCAAGCGCTGGATCATGTGACAATCAAGGGCATAATACAAGGTTCCCATCATTTGGCGTTCAAGAAACAATCTTCCAGTCATACTATAGTGCCATTATTTCCTACCCCGTTTATGTTGTTCTTCCTAAAGAAACGGTTACTTTTGTTTCTGTGTTGTTTTTTCTACACACAGTTGCCATTATAACTTTCTGAGCTTCCGAACTTCTAGTGCCATAGTTCTACATTTATTTTTGTATATGATTTAATTGATTTCTTTAAAACAAGTCCACTGTCTTTGCTAAATGACATGTGACTGTCATTACTTTGTTTTTAACAGTTAAAAATTTGTTCATTTAAATCTAAAGCCATTTATTACAAGCTGATAGTTTTACAAAAATTGCTTTGTTGTTCCTTTGAGTGTGATCCTCTGGGGA
>ENA-OREC01000035-OREC01000035.1-marine-metagenome-genome-assembly--contig:-NODE-35-length-31697-cov-12.855155_pt1 | contig 31697 bp, 16 predicted proteins | sample MGYA00248626_ERZ508543 | MGnify/ENA primary metagenome ERZ508543 (study PRJEB26211, sample SAMN05518279) | marine metagenome | isolation source: Puget Sound, Washington, USA | host: Bankia setacea...
TCTTAATGTCAGGTAACTTCAGTCACATCTGCATTCTAGTGTACTATTGAAAACCCACACAAAATTAAAAATACTAACATCCTATTTGGTCATTTGCAGTACCGGCTTGAAGATCTAAAAGGAAAAAAACCTGATATTTAATACATGCTGTGTTCTCAACCATCAGCCATATGCTACCATACAATATTTCAGTCTAATCAAACACTTAAAACATTTCATATTTCATAATGTATAGAACGGTAATACCGACCTGACAAGAATGGAATAAATTTCAGGGTCAATAACATTCACTATTAGTCTGCACAATTTTGCATACAGAATGACTTTGAATATAATATCTCTTGTTATATGATAATCCAGCTCAACCTATTTAACAATTGTAAAGTCCATGTGTTATACTTAAAGAGTGTCTGGCCAAAGCCTACTGTACTATATGACATGTAGATGCACTTTCAGATCTTGTCGATATAGAATATGTAGTTTTATGTAACAGGATATTGAGACATTGCGCAATACCATATCCCAACACATGTCACGAACAGACAGACCAGACAGTGAATCATGGCTGTAGACTGGTTGTAGATTTAAAAATGTTTTCAAAAATTTCAATACAATTCTTGTCAAAGCGTTAGTTTAATATTTTGTAGAGTTTAAACATTTCATAGACCCATAATAACCTAGTGTTTTGTTATTGCACCATCATTCCGTACAATGTTCTAGTTAAGACAAGTCTTCGTTAAATGTTTTCTTTCTATCTACACTCATTTTTCCTCCCATGTGATCTATAGTGTATCTTTAAAATTTATTTTACACATTGGACCTAACACAATTTGTCAGCATTTAACAATTGTGTCACAATAACTCTGGCATGTCATTTTGCTTGTGTCACATGTTTCTTGCTACTTGGATAATATTTATTAACTATTTGATATCTTGAGTGGTAAAATACAAAATCAGTTTGCACAACATGTATATCAAACAGTCCAAATCTATTGCCGGTAACAGATGGTACATGTGAGTGAAAACAAAAAGGGTTCTAAGTGCTATTAAACAAAGAATCAGATAGAACCATTTTACATTCACCCCCTCTAAAGACTTCAAATTGGTTGAGTAATCTGCGTTAATATTATGAAAAGTAGTTTACCATTCTGTCGACCCAGACATTTATTTACTTGCTCTACATTCTGGACACGGTTAGACAAAAGAAAAGACCGAGCAAAAATGTCACATCTACTTCAGTATTCAATTGCAATTAGAATCTTTTTGCTTTTATTTCATCATTATATACTTATGTATGAATGCAGAAAAAAGCAAGAACGTTGTATACGATTTAGTACTTAATTGTAATTAGAACCTTTTTGCTTTCAGCCCATCGTTATATACTTATGTATGAATGCAGATGAAAGGAAATATAAGGAGAACATGTCTGTATGATAAGCACAACTGATTGGTATAAGTAGACTGCATGAAAGGACCCTGCCATGGAATCTTTGTTGTTGTTTTCCACCAGACATTTTTTTAATTTTACAACAGGGTTCATACAGATCTGTCCAAACTAATTTCCAGCACTTTTTCACAGATAATTTCCAGGCTAAATTAAGGAAACAAGTTGAAACAAGAGATAAAATGAGCTTAAGGACTTGTTTATACAAAGAGTAATTAAACTTCTGACCAACAAAGTGGATCCGTAGCAAACAAGGTCCTTAGTTTTCAATATTACAAGAAGGAAGCTTTGTTTTAAACCCTAACAAGGACAATGCCATTTTAATGGTTCAACCAGAGTAATCACAGAACAACTAAACAAGGACCATAAATCGTGAAAATCAGACAAATAAGCTTGTGAATTACTTGTTACAAGCATCGTTAGTGGTCATTTGTGCCTATATAACTGGTATCTTAGTGTGGAAATCACAGTGATTTATCTTTGCTTAATTACATTTTGATGTTTGTCTTATAAACATTATTCTGTCAGCCACGCTATCATTTATATCACACTTATAATGAGGAGTTACGTCAGCGAGTCTTTCCCTTCCGTCTATCCATGATTCACGACAACTGTTCAGTGACTTTTAAAACTTCTGTCACAGTTGGTAATGTCTGTAGATCTAAATAAAAGTCTATTTAAAAGCCAGACAGTAATAAGATTTAATCAACGGCTTTCCATTTCCGCCCCAATGTCACACACATGTTAATTGATCAAATCTATGAACAAGTTTACCTCAAATGTACGAATATACGTAGATATAGAGGAAAAGTCATTCCTCACTACTTATCATTCAATAATCATCAAAATTAAATAAGATTATTTTATTTTCAATATGTACTCTTGCTAAGTACATGTGTTAGGTACCACAAGAACAATACAGCAGAGATATAAATCACTTTAACTTGTTCTCCAACCAAAACCACTAGTTATGGAGCTTAATCGTTGTTCCCTGCCCCACCATACTGTTAAACTATTGAATATACAATGTGTTGTTTTTTTCTCGCCCTATAACAGTAGCCTTCCACAGGTGGCTTCCCTTTGAACTAATGCTTTTTACCTTTATATTTCTTCTTATTTGCTATAAAGTGTCTGTACACAGACTTCCCGAAAGCAGTCGGTCCGACGGACATGACCATACATGACATACTTTGTTTTTGTTCGATCTGTTTCGGTCTGACAGATTTGTGTGTCTTGTCAGATGTCTTGACACTTTTTTGTAACTTTCAGGAAGTCTGCTGTACATAAGTCCTGTTCCCATAGTCAGAAAAAGCCCTGCATATCTACAAAATTACTTATTAGTAATTAACCCAAAGATATCATTGGGAGCCTCTTTACTTTACTACATATACTACTATAATGTACAATCAGTCAAGTGCAGAAAGTTCATGAAGGCCCTACATGTGCATAATAACCTTGAAATAACTTGAGTAACAAAAAAGAGCAAAATCCCAACTCATGCAATAAGGGCAGAATGAGCAAGGACAAAAGACTGTATAAACTATGACCATTTTTAAACAATACTAGTTGATCAGCAAAATCATTGATAAAACAAAAAACCTCAAAACTCTGAGAAGTTCAGTGAGCTTTCAATACAAGTATGCACATGTTAAATCTTTACTGACTCAACCACAAACAACTCTCTTGTGTGGCTTAAATAAAGGGTGTACATCTTAGGTACTTATTTTGTTAGAAAAATGTCACAGTTTAAATTCAATATCCATAAATTATTCTAGAAATGTATAGGTGAAGTTAACAAATTTATTAAAAACATGACTGTAGAACCTTTGTGCCAAATACTCTCTGCCCAAAAAAACACGTAGAACCTTTGTGTCAAATACTCTCTGCCCAAAAAACACGTAGAACCTTTGTGCCAAATACTCTCCCCAAAAAACACGTAGAACCTTTTGTGTCAAATACTCTCTTGTCAAAAAAACACGTAGAACCTGTGTCAAATACTCTCTGCCAAATACAACTTAGCAAATATTAGAACAGGGTAAATCAAAACAGTTTATAAATATTTAAACAATTAAGTTGAATTTGCTCAACAACAAAATAGTTTTCTTGTCTTGTTTTTTCTATGGGCAACTCATGTAATAATTTAAAGCTTATAAACAAGCTCCAATAATATACTTTAAAATAATGTTCTATAATATTGCTTCAAAACAATACTCAATAGTTAGCATACAGTACAAATTGCTTAGTAAGTGCTCAAGTGGTCTTAAAGATTTGTCGAGTTAACATTTTAGGTGGATAATATTTTGTGGTAGTTTTTTAGCGGTAGTTTCTTTCCTCTCTTGTATCAGGCAAGGTCAGACAGGGGCGGAGTTTAGACCAGACGAGAACTTCTCCCCTTGGCTACTTAAAAACCTAGAGACGTAGAGATATGCTGAACTGCCGAGCTCTTTTGTTTGTTACTAGAGATATAAAAAAAAATAGCATGGTTAAGAGGCGAGGTTTAAGCCAAAGCATGTCTGGGTAGCTTATAGGCATACAATAAACAGCTCAGTGTGTTCGTTACATGATCTAAACTTGAGAAATGTGTGTATGATATATAGAAAAAAGGCTTTGAGCTCTCCTGTCTTTGAAAATACATTTCTGTCTTCCAATTAATTATTTACATAATTCTGAAGTTAAATTTGTGTGTGTATGTGAAATACATTGGATTCGATGCAATAGTTAAAATGTGCTTATTCAATAGGAAATTGAACCTTTCAGCTATCAGTAATGCTAAAAATAATAAAAATGGATTTATCAATATTTTTTATTCATTTTTATTTTTTTAAGGGAAAAGCCTCAAAGAAAAGTCAAACACATGCATCTACACTATTTAAAGCGGCTAAATTATTTATTTTTTAATCAAATAAACTCAAAACACGTTTTTGGTATGTAGAAAATGGGTTCATAGCTTATATAGGTAATCAATCCAGCATTCTCAGACAGAGAAGAATTTAATCAGAAATATATATTTTAACATGTCTATATAGAAAGTTTAAAAGCTTGCAACATCTAAGTTTAGCCACACTATTAACATATATTTCAAACATGGCAAAAAAGAAGAAAAATCGTTAAATATATATTTCAAACATGGCAAAAAAGAAGAGAAATCGTTAAATATAAATTCACCAACAACACAGCCAAGTTGGTAAGTTGTACTATTTACTAGCTATTCAAGTACAACTGGGTGACTATTGAAATATTTGGAGTTCTTCACTCATAGGGTGCATGTCATACCCTTTCTCTCCATTTTTTCTTTTCAACATGTATATTTAACTACATTAATATTTCACAATCTGTCAGAAGTGTTCGAGACAAGGAAATATGGAATGGGGAAGTTAAAAATAATCTTGCTTCATAATGTGTTTCACGGCCTCTGGTTGCAGTGGTTAAGACATGTAGTACAATTTTAATGCATACATTGTGCTTTTATAGTAGTGTTTGTAGGGAATTTATTACATATAAAACTAAAAAAAGAAATCATAATAATTAACATAATCTTTCTCACAGTAGCTTTCATTCTATGTGGCATCAAACCTGCACAGCATATGGCCCAACTCTTCAGAAATTTCATTAAGGTCTGTCCAACTTTGAACAAAAACATTGAATTCAAAACCAATCCGAGTGAAGTGTTCATCTATTCTCTCCCCTATTTAAAACACATGCCCACATGCCTTTCTACAATCAACGATGACTCAACATTGCATGTCTGAATACACAATTAAACCATAATTTTCCCATCGTCAAATTTAAAAAAAAGTGTTTCCTCTGTTCCTTAACAGTCATGTACACTTGCCACGTTCGAAATAACCCCATATACATTTACACATTTATTTTTAGTGAAATAGACACTACGATTACATCTGAATTGGATGCAATGTCTCATTTTTTCTCCCTGTTATTAATTAGTACAAAAAAAACATTACTTTAAAAACGTGGTACGAAACAGGAAAGGGTTTGTATCACGTTTAGAGGGAAGACAAAGACTGACATGGTGTTATAAATGGTGCGAGTTCCGTAAACTTAGTACAAGGAGAAATAACAGTATACACAGACACTACATTGGAGACAAAAAAGGAAGAGAAATAACAAAAGATTAACAAATTGTGTATTGAAATGTCGGAAATTATGCTGAAATTGCGATGATTTTTAAAACATTAGTAGGGTTTTTGAATGAAATTATGCCGATAGTTATAGGTTGTTTTTTAAATGAAATTATGCTGAAATTTTATGCTTTTTCATATAAATTTATGATCAAATAATAATTATTGAAATTAGGCTGAATTCTGTTTTTCCTTTTAATGTTTTGTAATTTACCTGGTTGGTTTTGTAACAAATCAACTTTACTAAGTTCTAAATTACCCGAAGCAATTTTTTCCTTCTGGCACATGCCTATTTATTTTATTTCGAATTATGAAATAGGTCACACAGTCTTAGTGGCACTTTCACACAAATTGCTAACTGTTTAATATAATAAACTACAAAATCAACACCGAATAAAACATTTTATCTAGAAACTGCCCACATGTTGATTCTTCAAAACTGCAAAGAAGAATTGTAATCAAATACTTGAGAAGTAAAACCCTAAAATTAAATTGTCACGTTCTTTGTTGTCGTTTTACCTGCCTGTGTAAAAAAAACACAATGACAAAACTTACAGCAATTCCTACATTTTGTATGCACACAACACAAAGAGCTGTACATTCATTCACATGTTTAGAAAATGAATGATAAATGTCATGGGCACAGTTTAAACTTTGAAGGTCAAAATAGGATAACTGTCAATGGGGTTTGAATAAACAAGTTCCTTGTGCTTATAAAATTGAATATTAATATTCTTTAAATCACACTAATTTACAACAGTTTTTTACTTTCAAATCTGTTACTCAGTTACATCCAATGGGCATTGAATAAACTTTCCTATGCACCTTATCCAGAATCTAGGCAAGTTGTCATAGAGATCAAGAACATGTAAATACTTCACTACTTACGGACTGTTATCACATATTTCTGAACTTATCTAACAGTTTTAAGCTGAAACTTTAGTGAGTGTTTTAAGTGGTATTGAATATAGTAGATGATAGAACACTTTTCAGTTCACTCTTCAAAACGCAGCTTAGAGAACCAGGAAACCCTTGCCAATTGTTTTCACAAGAGTGATAAGTTGACTTTGCCGACAGGTAGAATAGGTTTACAAGAATTTCCCGCCAACTGCATTGCTGTCTATAACTGATAAAACTGCATAACACACAGGGCAATCACCCAACTTACTTTTATGCTTGCAGGGCTAGGCAAATATCTTTTTACAATACAGTGAAAATTATATGTTCAATCTATTGGTCGAGTGAAGTATTCGTTGGAAAGCTTGTTGGAAAACAAAATGCATTGATATTGTATTGGGAATTTGCCTTGCCTTTTTTTTAAATTGAGAAAAGGTCTTAAAACAGTTAAAATTTATATGCGCACAGATATAGTATTTTTTTCTATTGGATTTTGCTTAAATTTAAAACAATAATATATCTATTTACTTGTTGAAAAGATGTCATCATATTCAATTTTGCACAATAAATTATAACACTTTCAGATATCAAAGTCTCTTGTCATATTTCTGTCTAGTTGATAAGGAATATAAATGATTCTGTTTGAAAGTTCATGATACCATTTTAGGCCACTGTCTGCTGTATTTATAGATTATCATTATATACTTAAATGTTCATACAAAAGATAAGCTGTCTGTAATTTTGAGAGAAATACTGTCAAGTCTTTCGAAGAATTCTTTCATCAATAAATATTTTTCAAAAAATAAATACCATACAATTCTTACCATTATGTCTTACTTCCAATAATTCCAGCTTGTAATTTCCCTGTACTTTGGGTTCTAGTCTTTAAACTGTTTGTCTCAATCATCTTTACAATATACAACATGTCTGGGTGTCCAGAAAAATCTCACTATTTGCCACAGGAGTTCCGTTCCAATCAACCAAAATTAATCAGAATTCAAAATTGAAATTACCCGATCAGGTTATTTTTTGTTTATTTAATCTTGAAATAGCACAAAGTAAATTACAAAATTAACACTTTGAATCGAATATTAAAGCAAAAGTCATCGTGCTCAGTCAGCCCGCGCTCTGCACCCTGTGCCTTGAATCCGCGCTCAGTCAACGCGCATGCGCGGCCCTGTGACATCACTGTCTGTCTCTGCAGCACAAGTTTTTGTGACAGAAACAAGAAAATGCGCATTTAGCTGCAAATCTTAAAATTAATTATCTAAAAAAAAATATGTGGGGATGTTAAGCCGACTTAGCTGATTTTGTTTCGAAGCTTGCGCGCTTTCATAAAAACCCTTTACATTATACATTAATTTTCAAATAAACAAGAAAATAATGCAATATATCACTTGTACAAAATCAGTTGCAGTTTCATAGAAAAATAATTATTCAACCCAGTGTGTAAAAAATTTTTTATTTGACTAGTATGAATTAATTGATCTGTACTGTTCAAAGGTCCCTGATATCAACCAAATATATTAAAGTAAGGATAAGCTATAACAAATCTTTCAGTGGAGAGTATTATTCTCTATTCTATAAAAAATAAAATAAATTGTTCACAAACAATACTAATTCAACACACAGTATTAGTTTAGTAGTACCTACACAGCAACTAAATTATTTGAGAAAATAATATAAATAATTGAAATAAAAAATGTTTGGAATAATTTTAAATCAAAATGTAACGGAAAAAAATCAAATAAATCAATCTGATTTGTTAATAAAATCATAACTCCCTCGGTCTTTTTAAAAACAAATAACCTTATCTAAAATATTTTTAATCTTACCTAAAAGACCAACAAAATAATTCCTTTTAGCCGCCATGTCACAGAGCGCGCTTCTGTATTGCGCGCAGACTGTCGCAGGATGGCGCGTTCTTCAGCGCATGCGCACATTTTTAAATTCACCATCTAATTTTTACATTTAAAAAAGAAATTAACCTTAAGCAGATGTAAGTATAAAAGAGCTTTATATTTCTTTGAACTAAAAAAATAAATTGAAGTACAAAAATAAATTTAATACAACCACATCGCATCAGACGACTCGATCGTGTGACGCGCGCGCAGTAATATAAGGACTGCTGATATCGCATATGAGAACCCCAGACGCGCGAAAAAGCAGACAAGGTTGTTTTTTATATTTTCGTTTCTAGGTCTTTCTTGGATTTTATTTAAGTTCTCCATCAAACCACTACATTTGCATGTTATATTAGATTGATAATTTATTAGTGTGGTTGTTTTACTTCTTTAACACCAAAATGCTTAATATAAAAAGCCTTTAAAAAATATAAAACATGAGTGAAGGCAAATGCGAATGCGCGCGTATACCAAACAGACCTTACAAAAATATAAAAAATAATAATTTACAAACATACCTTTAATATTCTAAAGTAGAAATGTGTATCCTTTTTTAGAATTTGAAACACAAAGTCCAAGTTCCACAGTCCTATCTGCTATCCATGATTTCAAAAACTGCACATAAATGCCTGTCACGCGCATGCGCGCACTGTCTGCATACCAAAATGAACACCCCTCAGACAAATGATTAAATAAATTCATGAAAATTCAACAAACTAATAGTAATTCCTGTGTCCTAAGAGCCAAAGTCCATTTAATATATTCTATCATAATTATCAGATGATATTATAATTACTGTATAAAAGTTCCAGTAAGCTCTGTGTCCTTGTATCATGCGCGCTAGAATGCGCCTAACATTCCACGCGACATCTTGTTTCCTTTTTGCACTGACGTATCTATTGTTAATTCAGTGTTAATCAACCATGTCCATGTACAATAAACAATTAAAAATAATCCTAGACAAGTACACAATAAATATTGCAAGTCTGAAGAAATTCTTAAGTATTGCATTCTACATTATAAAATGCAAGTACACGCGCATGCGCGCCTTCAAGTAGAATGTGTGCGCCCCGCATAAAAGCGCATGAGTCTTCGCGCCTATGTCTGGTTTCATTTCATCCGAGTTTCCACATATTCAAAATCTAAGCAAGGTAAATCAGTCTAAAATATTTAAATTGATGCAATGTACTGCACCGCGCATGCGCACGTATGATAATCAACCAGACTGTTGCATTTTTTTCTGAGTCTGCATAAATTATTTATATACAAGTGCATTTATGACATTTGTTGATGACAAAGTATATTTAGATTCCTGTCATTAATTCTTTCTGTGCCAACAATATTTATCAAAGCTCTCTTTTTGCTGCAGGTTTTGCCCATAAACATAGTTTAAACCAGACTGATGTGGGAACAGCAAAATTAGAATGTTCTACAGAGTTACATACATTGATTTATCAAATTACATCTTCAATATCTTATTTCAAATACAACATCTGTACAAACATATTTAAATATCAATAAACTGCATATATTGTACAAAGTAACAAAAACACCTACCATGTAGCATTTCGTAATCACGCCATATTACACCCTACATCAAAACCAATATGGCGCGCGCACTATGGGACTGCGCGCCTTCACATACAGCATGCGATATTCCTTTGTCATGTTCAGTGAAAATCCAAATATGCAGTTTAACATCTATTCCGAGCTGCTATCGAGTTATTAAATCCTCACATTTCATTTTTGTTTGCTCTCATGTAGGCCTGTTAATCCACAAAAAGTAAAATCCCCACTTTTATAAAGCTTTGAAGAGAAGTTATGCACATGTTTCTTGAAACACCAAAAAACTGGTAGCTACAAACAAAAATGCGCAGACTAGACAGTAAATAAATATAGACACACGCCATTATTTAAAAAAGTTCCACGTATGGGTTGAAATGTATTAAATGCGCGCCACCTGGATATTAAAACTGTAAGGCCAGACAGTTTATGCCCCTTGTTACACCCATTCTCCTAACCTTTTTATAAAATATGCACATCCGCGCAAGAAATAGTTCCCATAGTAAATTGCCTTTATCAGCTATAAAACATGCACTTGACGCTACACTGTCGTAAATCTGTGTATGAATTTCACTTCACACTATGAGTTTACATGATCTTACATAAATAAATCCATCCAGACAACTTGGTTTTCTGTCACTTACAAAAGTAATGTAGATAAGGACAATTGAGTTTCATGTGCTCTACAGTACTATACATCTATAGCCAACCTTACATAATCACTCCTTGATAATGCACTAGGCATCCCCAACGCGACCTAACATCCTTTAAACCACATTTTGGCGGTAATATCCAATTGCGCATATGTCAAACATAAGCAACGCCATGTGCATGAGTGCGCATGCGCCCGCGCATTAAATCTGATGTGCATTACAATGTCTACTACCAGCCACGTTTAACTACAAAAACGTTATTTTCAAATTTACACATATAAAAATATAGTTATGATACATTAAACCAACTGCCACGCTAAGCAATGCGCACTTTTTTTTATCACTCATTCCCACTACCAGCTACTCATTATTTCAATGGTCTGTGCATTTAAATTCAATCACACTTTACATCCGATGAGGTAACTTGTATAGACATTAAGTGAACAAAGCTAGCGTGACGAAAATACTTGAAATGATTACATGCAGACACAACATGTCCCCCGTGATATACTCGCTATGCACATGTACCTACGATGCGCCTTGTCCGCCATTTTAAAACCTTAACACCATGCACTACTTTAAGAAGCTCTGTGAAATTATATACTGCCGTACTTGTGTAGAATCCGGAGCAAGTTAACCTGACAGTGTAAGCAGGCCAGTAGACAAGGCTGTGTCACTCTAACAAGGACATGGCATGTCTACCAGCCCGCCAAAATATAACATGCCTATCTTACAACTGTACACCTAAAACACTATACCGCCATTTTCCCTCCTTCCTAACAGCTAACATACACATTGCACAAACGGCACGCAGTCATTTTCTACCAAAGCTAACAGATACATTACAGTTATGTGACTCAAATATGCATCAGTGTCGTGGTAACGTTTTTGTCAGATAAACCTTCAAAGTTATTTGAGCATGTCAAAGTATATAGGCCAAACTTGAACCTGCTTTGAATTGAATATGTGCAGTTAAGTCTACCAGTAATACATAATGACACAAAGATTGAGAAAAACTGTTGAGAGAACCATGTGCTTGGTTACACGGTCTAGACATAACTTTCCCTCCACTGTTCCCCAAATGCTATTAACCAATGATTACCCAACTGCTCTATCCGAACACTGTCTGGTAAAAAAATGGTAGATAAAGCATTTTACATTCAAGATGATTAACAAGGGTGCCCTTTACCATCGATTATACATTCGCTATGTGCTATACATTTGAAGCTTGAATATGTGGCATGCTCAATATCCTAACATGTAGAAATCATAAACCAGAACACAGGTTAAACTAACTCACATGTTGGCAGGTTAACTTAACCTTTGAATCTTGAGCAAGTATATTACATGTTTACAGGTACATTTAACTATAACAACTGCATTCAAAGGTACAAAATCCACTTACCATGTGCTACAGAGTGAACAAAATTCCCTATTCCATGCAGCGCGCTCAATTCACTCGCGATTTCCAACCGTTAACACACCTATTCACTCTATGCTATGTCAAGTCACTGCACCAGTTTGAACATAGAAAATGCCAATTTACATGACTTTTGTCACTGGATATGCACTAAACTAACTACTACATGAAAAACTAGAATCATTTTCGGTCGCGTTCGTCCATCCATCCCGATTTTTCTTCAATCCAGTAGGACTTGCGTGTCACTTTAACTGAAGCTATACAGAAATATGCAAGCTGGAAAACACATGCTAAATCCAATATGGCTGCCAAACACATTGATAAATAACCCACACGTGACTATATAGGCGGATTTGAATATGAAACGCTCAAACTGATTTAACTTGCTCATGAGTTGTTTTTCAATTCTACGTCAGACTGTATGACAAGTTTAAGAATGTTGAGAAAAGCTATTGTAAAAGTATTGAAAACAGAAGCTAGAGGGTGATCAATAAAAGTGTGTGGTTTGTACGATACTACAGTGTGCTATGCAGTATGCAGCTGATTAATGTAATACTTCTCTCTCTCTCTATCACGCTATTTTGTTCTATCATTACAACTCATAGCTTAATTCGTAAAACAAAGAACAAAGAGTTATTTAATTAAAATATTGACTCAAATATCAACTTCCACAAATTCAGAGTATTGTTTTTTTTCCTTACATTAATATTGAAAGCTATTTTTAAAGCAACTTTTAAGAAATATAATCCTTGAGAGAATAAAAAGAAATTCAGTATCCAGATTTTGTCCATGAATACACAACTTTTAAATCCAGTTTATAAACCTCAATCCAACTCACTAAGTTTTATTTTTATATTTAAATCCAGGGTTTAACACATCCAGGTTAAATAAAATCTCAGGTAACATTTTTCCAACTTTTCATCCTGTTAATTCTCAGCTTTATAATCCATTGTTTACACCTCAAAAGTTTAATATTTCCCCCAAATATTTTTTTCTAAACCTTTATATCCATACCAATACTCCTCCAGTACACACTGTATAGTAGTATAAACCCAACTCTTGAAGACTTGGAAGTGTTCTCCATAAGTATATCCAGAGGTATATTTCACACAAAGACATTCATTTCCAACACTAGTAAAAAAAAAATGCCCCCAAAACAAAACCATTTCCTCTCCCTTTTCCCAAAGCCCCTATCCATTATTTCCCTACATCAAAATCACTAATTAGTAACTCCCCTAGCGTAGTCAACAAAACTCTGGTTAATAATTATACATGCAGTTATTCAGCCTTTTCTAAATATAACTTTCCACCTTTTACATCAAGCTAGATCATTTTGTTACATAGTTCACGGTGCCCTATATTCACCTGATACAAGTTTCACATTCAAGTCGCTAGTCTAAGCAGTGGTAATATTTTACATTTAAAGTTGACCTCGATTCAACCTTACGCTGTTTCATGTAAAAAATGTAACACTGTTGTAGTAGGCTTTAGTAAAATCGGGGAACCAGCCAAGGACAACACTATTGCCTAACAGCTGCATAACATTATGTAAAGCCGGGCACAAGTCAATCACTCACACTCTGAGCTAACACACTAACTCACTGACTGGCATTCTCATTACCTTTTTCTACTTTGCTGAAATATTGATGTTTTATTTTATCATTGACCTTTGTGTGTGAATTAAAATAGAGACTGCAGAAAGGGATCGTAAGGCCAATGCTTCATTAAGGGAGAGAGAGAGCTGCCACGGAGCTTTATAGGATTTAAACCAATGGAAGAAAAGCCTGCTCTATTCAGCTACCTTACAGTTAATACTTAATATATACTATCCCTCAGTCAGTGTAGAAAAGATCACTTTGTAAAGATAAAAGATAGGAATTAATCTGTCTGGCTTAAAGTACATTTTTACTTTCAATTTGTGGCAAAAAACACACATTTATCTCAAAGAGGGGCCATGAGTTTATTATCATGACTGTGTACTCTTAAAACATTCTTAAAAGATCCTAAAAGTTGGCTATCTTTTCTGTCATTTTGTTTTTTAGGCTGAACAAGCTTAACATACCAATGGCTAGCTTTTCTCTCAGTTTAATGCCTTTTCAATTTTCCTATTGGCTAGGCAAACTTCAACAGCTACTTCTATCCAATCAAAGTGCAGTGGTCACTCAGCCAGAAGCTTTACAGTGAAACATGGTTGGTCAAGCAGTTAATAGCCAGTCTGTTACAGCCAATCACCTACTGGTAGTACATTCATGACACTGGTCAGCTGATCTCTCATCTTATTTATCTGACTGGCCAGTGTAATTATCTCATTCAACCCTACTGGCCACTGTTGCTGTGTGAAGTCAAGGAGATTTATCTGACTGGTCAGTGCTTATCAACTCCAATACATCTGATTAGTCAAGCATCCACTAGCCAGCTAATCAGATGCCAGCTACCTGGGGTCAGTTGAGGTCAGTCACCCAGTTTCACCTCACCATGACCTCTAGATAATGAGACTTGCTTTACAGTTATTGGATGGTGTTACCAGCTAAGCCAATAAAACTACCACATCAAGAGAGGCTTTTTATCAAACTGACCACTAGGAGAAATTCCACAGGAAAAAGTGGGCAGGGTTTAAGTTATAACAGAAGGATGAAATGGCACAAACTAGTAACATTGTGTTAAAGTGCTGTGCAGCAGTAATATTTTGGCTCATGTATCAACAACTCAAGAAAAGCTTGAAAGGTAACTCCTGTTCATTTAGTGTTTTTGGTATTTTAAAAACAACCCAGAAAACTTGGAAAGGTAAATTATGTGCTTGAAGCTTTTTTAGGTAGTTAGAAACAAAAACTATACACACAGGTGATTATGTCACTTGTATAGTAGTGATTGCTTTACCTACTGCAGCATTAGTGGTGGTATACACTTATTTCTAATCATTAAATATAACATCTAAAACAAGATTTAAAGCCATTTAACTGTGCCCAATGATAGGGTGAAAGAGGCAAGAAATGTGTAACTGTTTTTGAATAAAGACTCTGTTAGCTGTTTCTGGCTCTAATCTCTGAATGGGTGTTTCAGAGTACGTGAATCTGGGTCCACCAAGCATTGACATCGAGTCTCTCTATCTTACAAAGCACATGTAACTAGGACAACGATAGGCAGGTGATCTGTCAATTATTAGATGATTTTTGTTTCATTTCGCCATTGTAGAATCTAGGAAACCATGGCATCTGTGCAGAAAAATGAATCTAAATGCAAATTATTTTTGTGGGTCTCTCTAAAAAACCTGCATTGTGAATATGGGGACTTTTGTACAAATGCTTTTTCCTAGCTTTTCGCTGATTTTTCTTTGTTGCATACTTGAGGGTGGGCTCAATAAGTGGGCAGCTCAAAATAGTGAACTTGAAGGAGTTTTGAATAACAATTATTTGACAATTAATTCCACGAGTTTGCAAGCTTTAGATTTAAACACACTTGTCTTTAAAGCACAGGAATCTTGTGGATAGTGTGAGGAATTTCTCTTTGAAAAACTTTGCATAAATTAATTTCATAAATAAGAGTAACATTGATGAAAAGTTCTCCAACCAATTTTATGGTTCAAATTTGTGATTCATCACCTTTATCATAAACTTAACTTAACTGCATAACATGGTATTGTAATTTGAAATGTTTGCTTAATTTAGCACATAAAAACCCAAGATTGGTTCAACTAAGGCTTAACACGTGGGTAAACTTTGCCTTAAAAGATAATGGGCGTGCTACAAAGGCAGAAATTGTAAGGGCTATATTTGAAAGCGAGATATAAAAAAATACATGGAGCAAAGATTTATAAAGAAATGTTCAAATATAATGGTGTAAAATCAAGTTTGAAAGACTGGCATATAAAGTTGCACAAAGGTATCCATACCCAGGTGTTAGTTACTCCAATGAGAAGATACTTAGGATTTTTGGTTACAGTAGTTTTCATTTGCTGAGAACTGGTTTCGACTAGACTTTTTGGTAATTTTGGTCAATATTTTCACACAAAAAGGAGTTAGATAGTCCAATATTACCTTAGCACCAAATTAGGGGGAGAACGAAAATACTTGAAGCGATTTGTTCAATGAGGATGACACCTTTTAAGGTCTGTCAAAATGTATGCTCTTGTAAAAAATAGGATTGTGTTATTTTCTTCTAAATTTAGATTACATCATGTTCTTATTTTTGTTTAAATTACGATTTCCATCAATCTATGTGAATGACAAGTACACATGTTTTGTCCTTTTTAACTGAAGGCTCTATTGACGGTCATACAGGCTGTGTTATGGTGGCTACGTGTCGTTGATGGATGATGCAACACAAACAACACAAAAATGCAAGAACCAATTTAGAATATCTCAACGGCAATTTTGACAAACATTTTATGCAGTTGTTTTTGACCCTAGGAGACTTTCAGTTACAACTAAACGGAAATGCCAAAACTGATGCATATTTGAAGTAAATTTAGACCGACTTCTCATTGGTTTTGTTGTACATAATGGTTTGCATGAAAGCACCTGTAGGCCAACGAACTCAATTAAGTCACTGAAGCAGGTGGTATCTACCATTTAATTGTTACAAAAACCTATATAGACTACAACAATAAGGAGAAAACAATTATTGAATGTACCCTTCCAGAACAATGTGCATCAAAAACAAGTAACATCCATCGTGTGTTATGCCTCAAAAGATCTTTGTACATTAATATCTTTGCTAAATATATTGACATGTAATTTTTATGTTTTCAAACAATTAAGAAAGCAATACAAAGCATGAGCACATATCGCGACAAACAAGATTCAAAATTGTTACCGTCATCGTCTTTAACATGTTAACATCTGAAAGTAATACTCAACCTTAAAATAGCATCCCTTTATTTTGTGCAATAAACTACAGATTGAAACATGATGGTGATTTTGACTTTTCCATATATAGACTAGATAGAACTAGGTTGCAGGTAAAACGGATTTGCGCAGTAGATCTACTCCTATCATTTTGCCTTTAAATAACTTAAACAAAAAGACATTAAGGTTTTGGAAAGTAAAGCCAACATTTAACCATTTGATATAACCTTGAGATTTGCTGTGATGCAATATCGAGAGATGAAAACCAGTTTATGTGTTGTTGAATGCTGTCATGTAGATAAAATGTGGCTCACAGTGGATGAAATATAAAGTGTGGCCCACAGTGGATGAAATATTGAACAAAATGCCTAACATATCTCCCCCAACGTCCAAGTTTGGCAACATATTCAAATCAAATCATTTGACTTCATAAATATATAAACTATATGTTTAAATTAAAACTAATGTATTTAAGTTTGATTGTGAGTAAACCACACTCAAATCTGTTCCTGGAACCAACCAGTACCGAGCATTGGGGGTAAAGTTTCTTTCTTGAGATAACAACTTGAGGCCTTTGATTGAGTTTGGACGAGCATCATCTGAATCTGAGTAGACCTGCTAACCACTGCGAGGCCGTCCCTCAACTCTGTGCTTCACTAATGTTGCTCATCAACAATCGTACAAGACAACTCACTTTGACCTGTCTTTTTCACCACAAACACTTGAATTGATAAGCAAAACAAGTATATTTCTTTTCATTTGTAAGAGTACAGTTTGATGTATAAGATCACGTTTTTTCTTATGCTAACCAATGTTGTATTGTAGCTCTTGGTAGTTATTGTATCTCCTCAAACCTGCTTCTCTCTATCAATATCCCACAGCTAATCACAGTCTCTGATGACGTAACCATGAAAACGACACAACAACGATAAAAAGATGAAATATTGGATTTATTTATCTGTGTCACAAACATAGCAAATCAATAGTAATTGGGACAGCAAACACAATCTTTCTGTGAAGGGCTGCAATTATCCATGAATCTAGCATACTACTGCAGTACATCTTACATAACAAATTGTCTCTTATTTTTTCTCTATCTAGTTATCTAAAGGCAATTTTCACATCTAAGAGACAGAAATCAGGTCAATTAATTGATACAGCGGTTGGTGGTGATACAGACAGTAAATGGAAGGCTGTATCTCTGATAATTCTCTATTGACTTCCATATCAAAACTAACGAAGAGTAAGAAGCATGGTTGACTGATCTACTCTTCAGACTTTTACGATACAAAATTGTTTGGTAACCTGTGTTGTAACGCTTCCAAGGCTTTTTTCTGACAATTGAGGAACTAGTCTTTTTGGGAAAATATCTGTCACAAAATCAAGATAATTGGATAAAAACAAAATAATGTTAGTGAAAAATAAAGGAAAACTGCATGAATTTTAAATATATGTTTTGTAAGGAGAAGCCATCTGTCAGAGGCCAAAGTTGCACAGGGAGGAAAAATTGCTTAGTATATACTCGCTGTCCAATCAGACTTTGAACATATTAAAGAAAGATCAATATTCTTTATAGAAAAACAAGGTACTTCCACAGGATCTGTCAATTTAGTTAAACATGCTGAATTTCAATTAAAAAAGGAAAAATTATTGTCAGTTTTTGGACCATGAACTTTTATCATTTATAGTATTTCGAAATTTTAAATATATTTTGTACAAGTTTAGGTGTTGTCTCCAATGCATCAACTTACAAGGATGTCATTGAATAAATTATAACTCTGGTGTCTGTATTTGTAACCAAAAAGGGCAGAGTTTTGAAAGGTATATAATCAGTTTGCAAACTGAACTGGTTCCTAATTGAAAATGCAGCAAGACTGGTTTTTCATTCAATACATAATGTCAACATTGCAGATTTGTGACTGTGTGAAAAATGAATTAAATATTTATTATTTCAATATGTCAGTTGATGGCAAGTAGATTATGTTTTTTCTGATCTACTGGAGCTGAAATTTTCACTAATGTCAAGGCACAACGTTCTGGCCACAGTTTTAGGTTACCACGTATGCAGAACAAACACTCACAACAAATACAAGGCAACTTGAATAAAAATCTATAAAACAAAATGCACACTTACACACAACAACTATATGGGCATCTAAAAGAGCTTTAAAATTAGGAAATATTTGACTGCCACCGTTGGTTAAATTCAAGTTTTTAGCAGGTGAAAGCTTTAGGATTTTAAGTGGTATTGTATTAATAATCTTTTCTGTTCACCCCTTGAGACCATGGCTTAATATACAGAGATCACAGAAACACTGGCAACACTGTCAGTCTCTCTTAGCAGACAATGCCAGTCATAACCTGTTAAATTAAGTTTGTTTTTGGTCACTCTCTGTATCTGTACTCTTGAAAAAAACAAACACAAAAGAGGTTGGATTTATCTTTAAAATTAACCATTTTCAGCGTTCTAAAGAAGGATTTCTAGATTTAAATCTTTCTAGTAATCTTAACTGAACAGCATTTTCATATCAGTAAAAGTACAGTGCTGCCTACCTGTACCATGACGTTTCAACAAACTAATACTCAGTACCTGTACTTCATTACTGCATTATTTTATTTATTTTGTTATTTTCGTGTTCTTTTTAGCGGCAAAAGTGTAAAAGTACAAATTATCCAAAGCCTTAGTTGAAGTAGTGTAGAAATGATAAACACATATTACATGCAGCAGTAGTAGCGCTGGTTTAAATATAAGGTGTAATGTAATACACACCTGTCTACCCCCACATTTAAACAGTTTTCACTACTGTAATTTAGAGGATTTGCATATATCACTCTGCCATGGAGGGTGCACTATACTTTATACAAAACTTACGCATACAGTTTTTTCACCCTTAAACCCTGTATCATATCATAAGAGTGTTAGCCGTGTCTGAAGCAGTAGAAAGCTTTAAGGTATCTTACACTAATACTTAGCTAGCTGGTTTCTAATTTCACATCTCAACCAACTTGATGAATTGTTATTCAAACTTTACTGAATACAGCCTTTGTGTTTGAATGCCTATTACCATAAATATGGTATTTATTAAAAGCAAATATCCTCTGCATCAAGTGTGTGCTAGACTGTGACAACCTATGTTATAACTTTGTACTGTAGGTAAACTTCTCTCTCCTCAAGCTGAAGGTTAAAGTGATACAGTACACAGTAAGGACGATAGTGGTGTTATGACCTAGCTTTGAGGCAGTGTAACTCTCTCTACATCTCTGCTCCACATAACTCCTCTCTCCATGTCTTTCTCAAGTAAAAGCTCAGCACAATCTCCAGCTGGGTTTACCAAGGTTTATTTTATACAATGAAAGGAAACAACTTTTGAAACAATTTTAACAATGGGTTTTCATGTCCTTTTATTTGACTCCGACTGGTGAAAAAAGTGGTGCTTTTAAAGCTGAAAGTGTGTTCACTTACTGCAAAAGCAATACAAGTTTGTGTCACAATGCTCTTTAGACTATATACTTCTCTGCGGAGAAAAGTAATTTGATTTTATATACTTTCTCTCTTTAATTCCATATTACCACATTACTGTATACCAACATTACCAAACTAGACTAAACCTTTCAAAGCTTCCATTCAATTCAGTTAAAGCAATAAAATCAGACTGGTAAGAAATAGACCCATATCAAACTCACCCCAGCCAGCTGCTTGAGATATAAATGCATGGCAAAAATGTGCTTGGTTTCTGCGTGAATTGTACAACACTCATCTGCACGTCTATGCAATTAAGTACTAATTCATCAAAATGACAATTATCTTCTTATTCCGTGTACATGACCCATTGTTTCGGACACGTCTATGATACAATAACACCAGAGAGCGATTATGTAAAAACACCTCTGTAAGACTTAACTGCTTAGTTTCACACTTTCTAAACAGACAAAACCTAATTTTAGTCCGTCGCAAGCTCAAGGGCAGTTGAAAATCTCTAGGAAACTGTACCCAAATTGACTTCACAGTTTTCTCCTTAGCATTAGTATGTTTGGTCTGACAAAAGTGTGGATTTATCTGCAATGTTCAGTCACTCTTACTGGACAAAACATATGTTATCAGGCATGGCTCAAGGACATGTGTCTATAGAAAAGATTGATATTTGTCTGAAAATGTCTACTCTTGAATAGCAAGGTACTAATTGTGTAACACTTGTCTAGTTTTTGACTGTCAAGAGGCCTAAATCAGTATAAGTTTGAAGCAACTAATATCTGAACACCTGGCAACTTTATACACAGACATGGAACACTTCTAGAGTACAAGACATAAGTTTGTCAATCATGCATCCGTATGGGTCTGAATCATCTAAGAACGATAACCTCTGCAACTTTTAACACAAAATGGAACCTTTCGAGAGGTAACTTGGAGGACTTAAAAAAAACTCTAGAATCTTGAATGAGTATACGTTTGAACCAACTGAAAACCTGGCAATTGTAACTTAGAGAGTACAAAACAAAAGCTCAATTGTGCAATCACTGGGTTCATACAACGGAGAGGGTTACTATAGAGTTAGCATACAGAGAAGCCAGCCTCTTCATTGAGTATAATTACCAATCAAATAAAACATTAGTAGTGGGAGTGTCTCACTAAATAGCTCTCAATCTCAGAATAACTTTTACTGCTTGACTACGTAATTGTTAGTTAACTGATTGAAAAGTTTTGACATGGCCAAGTTAACAAGTGACACTTATTGGCCCATAAATTATAGTTAATTGATTGATTCATAATTTATAGACATGTAGTTTTATTCAGTTCAGAAATATAGCTTGTTATTTCCCTGCTGACTTTTCATTATGGAGGACATTCAGTATTTTTGACTAGTGAAAACTGTTAAAATGATTCAATCAAGAAAGAGCCAATGGTGTCCACACAATAAAAGAAGTTTGTGATGGCAGTGTTTGATGACTTTCTAGGTACAAAGTTTGGATGTCAAGAGCATACTTTGTGCATTTGTCCATTTTCTATCTGCTTCAAATCAAAGAAATCTAAACTGTATAAACTTCATTAATGTTGACTAAGCAGACCCAACTACCAAACATATGATATATTTAACAGAAACAAATTGACCATGAATAGTGCTCGAAAATTCTGTCAAAAAATACAAGTTCAGCGCGCTTCAATGCAACAGCAAGCTTGGTTAGTCCAAAATTCAGACATCACGTTGTGGACTAGATTTCCCAGGCCCATGTAGATCATTATCCAAATGTATTTTTACACCCCATCAGGCTCAATGCATGTGTCCTGTCAGTCTGAAACTCTATGAACTTTTAGAATCACCAACTTTCATTCGGTTGTCAATGGTAAGGGACTCTTTTTTTTGCATGAGTTGTCCCAGGCTGTCCTGTATCCATGTGAATTTACATATTGTGTGTACTAGGCTGCAGTGAGACGGACCATTATGTTGATTGCCTACCATTGCCTTCAAACCAGCCTGGGGAACTGAGTAAATGCCACAATGTCTGCTCTTTGGTGTTGCTGTGACCAAATGTTAAGCAAAGTCCCCTAACGGCAAAACTTGTACTATACTGTACTATTGTTCAGACAATACTTTTTATATGACTTTCACGTTTTTTGTACAATAGATGTCGTATGCTTTTTACATTGCACAGTCATGCATTTGAATGTGCTATTTTATTTCGGCTACATTTGGGTTGAACCTAAAACACTTAACACTGGTAATAAATAATTATATGCAAGATTTGGCCAGTTTGTAGAGCATTACATGTATGTTTCACCTAACTGAACGCAATGGCATGGCAATCAATATGGTCTATAAAAAGTAGTGTTGTCATCTGTTGGTTCAGATTTGTTCATGTCCTGATTCGAGGTCCAGACATGTTCATATAACATGTAACAGTTTTATAAAAAAACACACTACAAGCAGTTACACAGCATTCAAGAAAATCACCTGTCCATAAATGGTTTCAAATATCAACTGTGACGACTATACTAATCTGGGCACACATTGCAATATTTACATGCACTGTATTTCTTTGCATATATTAAAAGTTACTAACACTGCTACGAGTGGCCAAAAAACAGCCATGGACTAATTCACAAGTACTTCATGTTGTTTTTTCTATAAAATATTCCGAACCAAGTAGCTGAACAGAATGATTTCCTTTTGCTTCTGTATGCCAACAAGTTAATGGAGCTGTGAATAAATGTGTGGATTATGCCTTAGTAAAACTGGTTGGTTTTGAGAGGACAAAATTGCCAAAATAAAAAAATCGGATTAGAGCAAGTTGGACAACAACTGAAAGATACTGGGGACACTGAGACAGACACACGAACAGACAAAAGAAAAGAATTCTAACTTCTGCTAAATTTGTAACAATTACAAACATGAGACAGGCACACAGACAAACTACAGGTGGTTGGTAAGGATAAAGAGAAAGTGGTACAAACACAATCTATTCTCACACCAGTCAAGGGAACTTGTACGTACTAGTGGAGCCAGGTCCCTGGAGCACGTTTGCCAGGAACATCATGTCACTGAGTTTCTATACTAACTACATCAAACACATCACACTACTAGAGCACCACTAACTGTCAACATATAGGTAACACTTACTTGATCCTCATGAAGTATGATGCATTGGGGTTTTCCAGTTTTTCCCCTCTTGTCCGACGTACACAGGTATCAGTCTCTTTGCGTTCTCTGGTCCCTTCGTTTATCTGGAAATAAATGAGAAGAAATTGAAAATATTTGTTATCGTTAACACTAATGAATCTAACGGTTAACCATTTCTTTATATAATATATAATGTACAACTGTTGCTCTGTAAATGTATTAAAATCATTGCCAATTTTTTAAACTCTGAGGGTTTCAAAGTTTGTCTATGTAAGAAGGGCACGGTCCAAAGTTTGTCTATGTAAGAAGGGCACAGTCCAAAGTTTGTCTATGTAAGAAGAGCACGGTCCAAAGTTTGTCTATGTAAGAAGGGCACGGTCCAAAGTTTGTCTGTGTAAGAAGGGCACGGTCCAAAGTTTGTCTATGTAAGAAGGCCATGGTCCAAAGTTTGTCTACGTAAGAAGGGCACGGTCCAAAGTTTGTCTATGTAAGAAGAGCACGGTCCAAAGTTTGTCTATATAAGAAGGGCACGGTCCAAAGTTTGTCTATATAAGAAGGGCACGGTCCAAAGTTTGTCTATGTAAGAAGGGCACGGTCCAAAGTTTGTCTATGTAAGAAGAGCACGGTCCAAAGTTTGTCTATGTAAGAAGGCCACGGTCCAAAGTTTGTCTATGTAAGAAGAGCACGGTCCAAAGTTTGTCTATGTAAAAAGGCCACGGTCCAAAGTTTGTCTATGTAAGAAGGCCACGGTCCAAAGTTTGTCTATGTAAGAAGGGCACGGTCCAAAGTTTGTCTATGTAAGAAGGGCACGGTCATTCCAATCGAGCACAATTGAAATTTTGATGTCTGTAATGCATTATTCTTGTTTATCCATAACTCTTATGATGAGCAAGACAACTGGAGTGTTTAGTGTAAGGTTGGTAAGGTTTATGACATTGGGGTCACTTGTATCATTCAAAAGGTCAAGGTCACTGTTTTTTTCCTAAACTCGAATGGATAGACAACTTGTTTTTTTGAAAGTCTGGATGCTTCAGGGAACTAAGTCCCCATCAATAGACAATTGTTCATGCACACCAATACTGCAGACGCATGCACTAACACCCAGGGTACAATAATCTCAAGTGTATCCGCAGATAAGCCAAACGTTGAGACTGAGATGACGTATGGAAACAATATTGCTCTCTCGACGAATAGACTAAAGAACCAACGTAAAGAAACCCAGTAACCTTCAAGGAGTCATCATGAATTATTATCAGACACAGATTTTAGTTTTGCCAAACGCTGCACTAGACTTGTTTAGGATCTTGTCACCCTGTAATATAACTGTGCACAACTATCACTACAAATGTCAGTCTACCCAAGGCACGATGCCCAACCCCAGCTGCAACTCTGGGTATTCAATGCACAAATGACACTGACTTCCTATCATTATCTGTACTAGGCAACCTGAATACAACAAATAGTAGACATAGGCAGACCTACCTGCAACATACAGCCTTTGGATTGATTCACTGTGTCTAATGAACTAGAATGGTGTGGAAAAGCCAACAAAATCTCAGAATGTAGATCAACAGACGGACAGAGGACATCAAAATTAGTTTGACTGTAGTGTTTGTCTGTTTAAAAAGACCAGTGCTCTATAGCAAGTGTTTTCCCTAGCAACGCCAACATGAGCTTGCATTCTTGTAACAAATATCTTTTATTGTGGAGTATAAATTCTCAAATGGCTTAATATTTTGCCAAATCTGTTTCATATGATTAAGATGAGCACTTTTAGAGTTGTATATTCAATCAGTGGTCCATTCAGATTTATAGCCCCCATACAAACTACAGTATAACTTCATTACAGCCCGTTATTTTTGGTTACATAGCCTGAAGTCCAATACAAGACAGATAAGTAATTAGTTGTTTAATGCATGTAGGACAACCAAAACGCACTACTGTAGGAGAAGAATGCTCGTGTGAAATAAGTTTGGACTTCTACTTCTGGAAACTTATTGCTTCCATGGACTATATTATTAATTATTTCACCTTCATTTTGCCACATAAATGTACTCCTAAAGGTAAGAGATAAGACTTGGAAAACTAGTTCGATATCTTTTGATGTAATAGGTTGTTATGATGACAAAAGTTTATGAGACGCAAACATTCATCAGTTTTCGTTGTCAAACTTGTCGAATCAGCTTTCTCGACTGGATAAACCCAGACAAACTGGAGTGGATTGTCAAATCAAATAAAAATGTCTAGATAACTAATTTTCTTATAAGACTGTACTATAAAAACAGGCTAATTCAATCAAGAGCTTGTACGGAGCATGGAAAGTAGCACAAACATTAATAGGTTGCGCAATTCTTGGGAGCCCAAACAGCACATTGTAATATGAAGTAGGCTCGGCTAGTATATAACATGTATTAGCAACTCCTTAAATCCCAGCCCAAACCGTGTATATTTACCAATAGGCTAGACCAATCACAAATAAACACAAGTTGTTATCTTTAGCATGATTTGTTTGCTTTATAGCTCCAGTCATTTGTAGGTGGCTTTTTCTAGCAGAATTCCTTAAGAATCATGCAGTTTACCTCCAATTTGAAACATACATTCATTACCCTTTGCTAGTAACATTTGAGATTTCTTTTTCGTTTTCTGGGTTTTATTTCTGATGACAAAAAAAGACCCTTTTCCCTTCTAGTAAAAAGGCACACATAGAAAAATGGCAAATATTACAAATGTGATAGCCATGCTGGTACATTACATGCAATACATATATGTACTTTGGGAGAAATGTCTTAACATAGTTTTTGACACTGGCCACTTAAAGAGCACAACTGCTAAACTGTATATAAAGACAAGGATGGTGTTCACGAGCTTTAAACGTGCTTGAATAAAACACCAAATAGCTCAGTTTCACTATAAGTTTAGATTGTTGTTATACTGTGTTTGCTTTTTAACCCACAGACAAGACTTGCGGTTAACTTGAGACTTGACACAGTACTCACCTCAGATGAACCCTTAGGGCATTGCCAAAAGTATGTTCAAACCAAAATCAGATATTCTAGGTATGCATAAACAGAAGCAACCTTAATTTAGTCCTTTGCAAATGAATATACTTTTACACCATTTAGATTCTAATGTGCTGCTTTGCCATGTTAATATTTTCTGTCCTCAAGACAAACGAAAGAAAGGTTGTAGTGCTTGTCAGTGGCTTTCAAATACAATAGCCAGCTGGCATTTGTTGTTTTGTTTCCTTTTTCAACTTTGAATTAACAACAAGTACGAAGACTAATATATGATTTAAGTCTATTATAATGCAAGCTAAATTAACTAAGTTAAGTTGTCTCAGTGCTAATAAAGAACAAAGAAGGTTTGGCTTTCTTCCTCATTTAAAGTGCACATTGGACCTAAGAATACTTGAATAATCTAGCTTTAGTACATCAGTTAGACAGCTTTGTATTCCTACTTGTGTCAAACAGTAAACTGACAATAACTTTTATGAAATATGAAGGCAGTTACGACAGTTTTCCATTTAAACTCAGAGTTGTAATAAATATTGTGACTCTCTACACAGGAGGTAAAGAATGATGCTTTTGTCCTAATGCACTTTAACACATCCTGAAATGACTATACATGTTTTTTTGTTTAAACACATGGTATTACTATAACTTTAATTACTGCAGCATTAACATACAAACTGACATGTATTCTATATTCCGTTTCCTCTAGTCAGTTGGTCGTAAATTTGTGTCTTTAACATAACTATTTTCTTATTGAATTATCTTTGGTTTTTGATTTTTGACATATACAACAGCACCAAATGCTTCTAGTAAATTTGTTGTAACATAATATTTCTTATCAATAACTAGTGTCTTTCAGAAACTGTCATAACTTGATTACAACATATTTTAACATCAGCCAAACTATCTTCAATTCAATTAATGTTGACGTTCATTAAAAGCACTGCCGTCATCAATTGTTTTCCTACATGCAACTCCAAGCGCTCATCTCACACTGCCTGTCGCAACAAATACTTTCCCTGCAATCTACCAAACCCATCTGGCAACAGCGATAATTTACTAAATACTGAACACATCCATTTACTTTGCAACAATCTTCTGCGCTAAAATCAATATGCATCTTTGCTTTTCATTTAATACTTCAGAAAACTTTTGTGTACCAGTTTCACACACCCACTCTGCGAGGGAATTTGTTTTTATCGTTACAGATATGCATCGTCACGGAGATATTCTGCCAAAAATACGATACAATGATATTACAGCTGCGATTGGGAAACACGGAAACACTGCGCTAGTGCGTTATCGACTTGACCTTGTCTACGTGCACCCAAAAAAATACAACTTTGAAAATGACTCACTCTTAATATGGTAAGACTTAGCCAAACAAGTCTAGAATAGAGATAAAAATCCAGGCAGTTTCATCATCTCATTCTTTTTCGTCTAAAGATAGGTCACTGATACTGTTCTTGAAGACTTCTATTGGACAAATTTATTTCATTCTTAAAATTGTTCAGTCATAAACAATGCGAAACGATTTTTGATAGAAAGTTTGTATGTGTACTGAGAGAATACATACAGACAGTGAGAAGATACAAAGATGAGTTTGTATTCATGTATTGATATAAAAGTGCTTGAAATGGATTTAAAAAAATGTTAAAGAATAAAGAATAAAATATAACCCCCAAGAGTTTATATAGCACAGTAACCATAGTACATTTAGTTTGTCTGGCTGATAATTGAGGGCCTGTTTAACCTTGAACACAAGTAGGAAATGGGAACGTTATCTTTACAGTCCTTTAAAACAATCAATGTATTTGCTTAATTCACATTTTTACGTGCTATTTTTAAGATTTTTTGTTAAAAAAGAACCCCCTGATCTTGATAAGATTCAGTCGAGAGGACCTACACTCACTCCATGTTTAAACCTTACGCCACATACCAGACAGTTGTGACAAAATGTGATCGTTATCAATAGCTACAATTGGATGCCTTTTGATCTACCAGTATACAATTTTTTTCTAAATTCAAACCTAGACATTTCCTCACACCTGCGTTCATAATCTCAGCAATATCATACATGACAAACGATGTCTCATATATATATATATGTAGCTTTTAACAGATTAAGAAAGAAAAGACTCATTTCACAGTAAAACATGACATTGCAGTTTCACAGGTTCAAAAACAGTGATAAAAAACAATGAAACTTACATAAATCTCTTAGCGAAAGTGAAGTTTATATAAGTCCATTGTACTTTCTGTACTTTCTTGATAGCATTCTCACTTTTAACTTCCAAATTTACGGTTTAAACAAAAAGGAAATCACCCAAACACTAAGAGATTTGCACCATAGTTAGCAAATCTTATAACTTTTTATCAAGCAGTCATCACAGCACTGTCTGACTGTGATTGTTCATATTGCAATAAAAACCAAGTAATGATATGAGTCGGTGATGCATTTTGATATATTCTTCTTTTCAAAATGAATTTAATTCCCTGAGATATGATTTGCTTAAAAAGTGGATCATCCCTTCCCAGCCATTGTTTTATACATCCTTGTACGGTGCAAAATGTTTGAACTTGACCAGAAAAAGCACCTGCTCAACTAACGATTTCAATTATGATTAACTTTGAATAAATAATACAACTTGGAAAGCGTGCACATTCCTTGCATTTCCATGCCAATTAAATTGTGAAGTCAACTTCATATATCAATAAATAATTCATGTTTGGTGATTGCAACTATGCACATTGTCTAGACATGTTTATTAGCAAAATTAATTTGAAATATATTACAGCCAAAGTACATAAATGTGAGTGTGACGTATGCTCTGGGGAGACAACTCTTAAGTGCAGGTACAACAAGTCATAGTCATAGATTTCAATCTGAACTCTAGACTTATCAAAGAATTCATTAATTGTTGTTGTTGTTGTTGTTTTATGTAATACGAGTAGGTAGAAATAAATAGGCAGGAACAAAAGTACATGCACAAATGACTTTGACAGCTAACAGTACACCTGGTGATTCAATAAATTAGTCTGAACTATAAAGTCTGCATTTTTTTATTAAACTTTGTTCCTGTTGAAGATCATATTACGTCTTGATTTTGCAAAAGTAATTCAAGATGAACTTTAAAGGACATTCATGTGGGCTGGTTTCTATACAAAAGAAGACCTAAATAGTAGATGTATTTTTTTCAGTTATAAAACTAGTCATTCTATATTTCAACCATGTACATGTATAATAGACTTAGACACTTGAGCACTCATTGTATTCTATGTACTACAGAGGTGTATGAGGAATCCGACCAACAAATGGATTTATTTTACCATAAATACAATAAAGTAGTTTAGTAACATAGAAATATATAGAACTTATATGGAATTAAGTATTTACTCCTCAAAGGGTAAACTTATTGAAAATGCAGTTTTTTATTTATTTACTACTGTCATATTATTGAGTAACATGCCTTTTTTCATGTAGTTGATATCTAACAGCAAATATTCTGATTGGGGGTTTCAATTTCTTTCGAATTGTGTTACCCCACCACCTTTGTAAACAATTGAGTTTTCAACAACAACAAAAATGAGTGAATACAAAAATAAGTGCTCTGTTGCTCTGGAAAATTGAATTCAAGGGGAGGCAATCGTAACCGCAAGGGCAACAACTCTGTAAACCTAATACTGTTGACCTTAGCTTGTCTTTTGGGATGCCTGATCGCGAGTTACTCATAGATGATAAAATATTGCAAATCTGGTATTTTCAAACAAGCAGCTTCTGTGTCACAAACCTAGCTTACTTGTATGATGTTTTTTATGATAGATCAAGGTGATAAACATGTTAAATCATTATTGGTGTTCTCCATTGTTCAGATAAGAGCATTGCCCCTGGGTTCAACAACTAAACTTTCTCTTCAAAAACTGCTAAGCTAATATCATTGCCAAATACCTTTAACTCACTTTCATTGACTCATGCAAAGTTGTGTGGCTTTTTTTGTCTTAAGAGGTCTAATAAATTGAACAAAGGGGGAGTTTTGTATTCTTTATCAAACAAGAGAGGGAGAGAGAGGAAAGAATTTCGTCTGAAACAGTTCCAGTCATCATGGCCATTTAGTCATCTCTGCATTTTTTAACCAGAGAGAAAAAACCATACACCTGACACGGTAAAGCTCCAACATATTTCTTTATAACCTACACATGCCTTTGATCTTAACAAATTACTCAAAACAGTCTGAATTTAGGAAAATAATGTGTCTCGAATATCCACTGGAAATTTGATGAAACGAAACACAATTACCTCAGAACCAAGCATTTGACTATATTGAATAAACTATTGCACCTTTCTTTGAAGTCCCTCAGCCATAATAAATCAGATATGCATTAAAAATTGAACCTCCATTTTGCACCATTATCTATAAAGCATCTAGATCAATTCTTGCTTTTATTTGCTGAAAAGCATCTGTCACTTACAAGGGTATGCTTCTGGATGATAAAACTCTTTCAGAAAACATCATAGACACGATTCTAATCTAGGTTGGATAAATCAACGCAAAGATATAAATACTTAGCTCTAGAAATAAGATGATTATATGTCACGCAATCTGTAAGAAAGTCAGCTGTTTAAAGCATGGTAGTATTATACAAGAGAAAACATCTAGCCTTAACAAACCAGAATGATTTGACTGACACTATCTACTTAGCAACTAGACCTTAGCTAACTGGAACAATGCAACAAGCAATGATCCACAGCCAAAAGTGCAAGTCTATTCAAAGTCTAGGTCGTGAGAAATCATAATTTCAGCAGTTTTAAAGTTTACAGTACATCAAATTATATCTACCAACAAATTAGAAATACATGTCTTAACTCATTAGAGCAAATATTCTAGGGAAACTGCATCTGCTGCATGTGTTTGCAATTCAATCATTCTAAATTTTTGTTTTGTTTAATCTAAGACATGGCATAGTCTAGTCCGCCCAAGAACCAGGTCGGTCTTTCCCAACAGTCTATATTTCTGGCTCTTTGACAACTTGACATGTCTGATCCTCCACCTATCCATGACATATCTGGTCTTTCACCTATCCATGACATGTCTGGTCTTTCACCTATCCATGACATGTCTGATCCTCCACCTATCCATGACATGTCTGATCCTCCACCTATCCATGACATGTCTGATCCTCCACCTATCTATGACATGTCTGATCCTC
>ENA-OREC01000036-OREC01000036.1-marine-metagenome-genome-assembly--contig:-NODE-36-length-31632-cov-13.711266_pt1 | contig 31632 bp, 14 predicted proteins | sample MGYA00248626_ERZ508543 | MGnify/ENA primary metagenome ERZ508543 (study PRJEB26211, sample SAMN05518279) | marine metagenome | isolation source: Puget Sound, Washington, USA | host: Bankia setacea...
GAGCATGTGTAGGGATGTTAAACTTTATCAGTTGGGGAGCATGTGTAGGGGTGTTAAACTTTATCAGTTGGGGAGCATGTGTAGGGATGTTAAACTTTATCAGTTGGGGAGCATGTGTAGGGGTGTTAAACTTTATCAGTTGGGGAGCAAGTTTAAACAAATCCAAATAGAAAAATAGGATATTTTTTACTTAAGGTCATGCATTCCCCTATGTATTCAATACAAAGGGAGGTAATTAAAGAATTTGAATCGTAAGTCTCAATTCTAGCTTATGTTGTAACTAGCATTGTGTGTTCATAACACTTTGCTGTTGTTTTATAGTGTTGACATACGTTTCTCTGATATAACAGCAAAAAGGAAGTATGTTTTCATTATATGAGTTATCTCCCTGTTATGCATGATAAATGACTTTAAATTTAAGGCAAAATATTGGCTTTGATATGTGTCCTATTGTATAGAGGTAGAGTGAAGTACATTGATTTAATATTGTGTTAGCTATTTGTATTATGAACGTGTAAAGTTTTCAATTTGGTTCAATATACTTCAGTGAAAGATCGAATTAAAGTTCACTTGTGTTGACAACAATCTAGTGGCTATCACACTCGGTAACATATAATTCAATCTTCCACTAAAAATAAAATGTTCATCTCAATTCAGTTTCTCTAAATAACGCCAGCAAGTGTATCTTATCAGTCTGAGGTGAGTTAAGGAACTTATTTTGATCACAGACTAGTGTCATCTTCGCTCCTAGAACACATTTGGTGGAATCGTAATCGACGTATTAATGTTTAATGAGCACGCATGGTGTTTTGTTCATGACGATGTCCTAAAGCTGCGTTTTACTACACACTAAACTGGAACTGTCACGGATTCTCTGTTAAGCTCTACCCTTTGTTCTCTGCGAAACGTTTCAACAACATCCTGACCGAAAGCGACAGTGTGGTATGTTCCATTTAACCACGGGCAATATAGTCCACTGTCGCTCTCAGTCCTCGAATCGGGCCTGGAATAATTCACTGAAAAGGACGATCTGGTCTTATCGTTACATCGTAAATATTTTATCTTGCAGAGAATTTATTTTATAGGTGTGATTAATCGTTACATCTTGTATTCATGGATGTAAGACATTTAGAGAGACAAATGTTTGTTACCCAGGCATTAAATCCTGATTAATTGTCAATTCTACGAGTCTAAAATACCGCCCTGAATATCAAATCAAAGGGTGTTCTGTCAAAAAAAATAGTTCAGAGTACCCGGACCTGTGTTTTAATTTCTGAAACATGATTCACACCGAGCTCATCAAAGCTGCTTGTGTTGTCAACATTATTCACGTGTATTCACAGGTACGTATCAAACAAAGAGGCTATTAAATAACGGTTACATGAAGTAGTTTGATCATCCGGTGTATACGAGTATGTAACATCAATATTTATTCTAACTAAAACACATCGGATTGGTCTTGTTCAAGCTAAAACAGGCTTGATTGGACCTGTTGATATCAGGCCCTTCTCTTGCAATCTCTCATTTCGATTGTGTTTTATTTGTATTAGTAGTATAATAGGTAGGATGTTATCGATGAACAAATCGATACATTTTGTTTGTTTTCTGTTATCTAATTTAAGCATTGTCTTTGTAATTTGCCTACACGGCTCTGTGAGCAATGGACACTTAATAGGTTAAAATCAGTCCAATAAGTTGCCTACGTTTGTTAAAGTATAATATATTAATTAAACTTGATAACGACAAATTAGCTTAGGCAGGTAACTATATATAATACACTTTCTTTATGTCATGGTTAATACTCCGGACGAATGATTCATAGTGTAATTACTTGCTTAGGTGCATTCCAGGGATTGTATGACATTTCTGACTTGGGCGCGTCCTATTGCACCGAGCATACAACAGTTCGCTGCTTGCATTGTGAGCATCTAATGAGATATGTTCGTACAATTCTTGACTTGTGATATTTTCAGCCAAACTTAATCACGTAATCAGGTTTATCAGATATTGTGTTCGCACGGTTCACTCGGTTGTAATCAACTGTGTTTTTTTCTAAACGTTTAATAACTTGAACAACAGGCCTATCCACATAAATACCAGCTGAGCCAAAACAAATCGATCACATTCTAACGTTTGAAGTCTTATCAAATATTGTTATAATAATTAAAATAGTTGTCGTGCATTAAACTATTGCGTTCGCACAATGTTCCCTTCAAAAGACGCCGTAAAATTAATAACCATTTTGGAAACTGAACTATTACTTGATCCGCCTATAAGTCATACAGAAATCATCAGTGTATAAAGTATAAATTGATCAGTGACACACATTATTAAAATGTGTCATTCTTTTTATTACAAAGCATTTCTGGTGTTGTGAAGAACAGTACACCTCAAATCAATAATTAAAAATCATAAACGTGGTGTTCAACCTTGTTTTAATGGTATTAGTGTGTTGCCAAAAATAGTACATCAACAGTATAGTTAACATAAATGGTGTTTTGAGCCATATGTAACCAAATTCATGAGTATTAATAGATCGGTTTTCACATTCATATAACCGAAATGATTTAATTATCGCATATACCAATTTAGAACGATTTCGTTTAATAACAATTTTCACCATGCAGTAACTGTGGAGTTCTGGTACGTGTTCTACCCCGTTTAGCAGGCAGACAAACAGACACGCATTGTTTTCCACGTACGCAATAACGAACATAGTCATACAAAATGGTGTACAATACAGTGTACATGATTCGGATTGGTCTAGCGTTTTAACAAACAGAACAAAAGATATGATTTTTTTTACAAAAAAGACATATTCAGTCCCGTTAAGACCCGCGTATTCAAGAGACATTTAATACAAAGATAAGCACGTCTATAACTATGTTTATTACACGTTAAAACTCAGCCTTCAACTAATAAACATGTCCATGAAGCTGACAGTCCTCGATGCGTCGTGTCCAGTTTAAACCCTAATTACCCGAATTTAATACAACGGCTAGTATTTTGTGTGAAATCTATTAACGGTCTCTGCAGTGTGTTGACAGATTGGACAGTTAAAAGCCCTGAGACACGAGAAAGCACCTGCTCTTTTCTTACAAGTTCCAGCGAAATTAATAACCTGCTATTAACAGTCTGCTGGAGGATCACGCGAACAGTTTTCACACAATCGATGCTTCTTCTACACGCTCTGATACTTTCATTGTTTGCTTCTATTTGGTGTTTTGTAGTTTTTTGTATTCTCTTTCTAGTGATTTGTCTGCATAACCTTGTAGCTTTCGGACAACCATATGATACATATACACTTTGTGTTGCGTCTACTACTGTTGTTTGAGTTGTTTAAATGTGTCTCACACAGCCGAAATATATGCTGCATGCTGCGCTACTTTCATTGTTTGCTTGTATTTATTCTTGTTTTGTTTTTTAAGTATTTTTTTTTCTCATGATTCTAATGCATATCTTTGTAACTTGACGATAGAAATGAAATACATATATTGTTTGAGTTGCTATTGTTGTTTGTTTTTTTGTTTTTTGTTTCCTTTATATAGTAACGAGCCACTGTGAGTTGTGATTACTTTCTTTCCTGACAGACTCTTACATTTCCAATTACATATTGTTTGTTTGGAATGGTTGCTGTTTAATTCGATGTATTGTTTGTTTTGCTACTAGTATTACTTGTAATGGTTTGATTTAGTTTAACAAGTAATGGACTACTGCTACTACTAGATGTAATTTACAACCACGAGCCCTTTAAAGTAAGTCCTTAATCATGTTAGTATTCGGTATGATGAAACATTTAAACTGTTCAATGATCTCAACTAAGGGGAAATAGTATATATCTCCCAGTTCCCACAAATTTCGGCAACAATTTCGGGTATGAAATCAGATTGAAGTCCGTGGCATGTCGAATTAATATATTACATTTTGTATATAGACCGCTTTCTTGAGCGCTATTAAATGGGATTAATGTTCAACTCCAATCAAGAGTAATTTTCTATTTTCGTTATACATCTCGATAAGTTTAGGGGGCATAATTTATGGGATTGGATACGTTACGGTGGATAACACACCAAAATTACCATCCACTGACTGTAAAGCGAAACTACCAGAACAAGAGTAACTGCCATATTTCATTGATACGGTAGAAGACGTTTTTAAAAACACCCACCATAGCAATCAGTCAACACACAATATCTAAATATATCCATGGCGATAAATCTGTATTATTAACACTTCAAACGTTGGTTTTATTCGTAATTGTTTGACGCCGAAAAATTGTGTTTTATATTATTTACCATACATGAACTATTGGTTAAGATTTCAAATATTAACTGAACCTAAGCTGTTTAAAAATCATCGACCTTACGAAGGATAACATACTCAACGTGATCATTAAATCGTTCAATCATCGTTTATGTACGCCCCTTTCTTGTTTAAAACCTTTAACGGGTTCAACCGAAAACCTTTCCACATTCTGGAATCGTTCAGGTTAATTGCTGCTGCTGTCAAATGGTTGTGTTTATGTTGACAGCTAAAAGACCAGTCTTGATGTATCATTCTGACAATTGCATAGATGACAGTTTGAATATTCCCACCCTCTAATAGAGCAATCTCAATCTCGGGTTACCCTTGCTTGCTCCACTCCCCAGATCCTATCGACAGTAACCCTTAATAGAATGACATCTAAGAACCTTTATTAACTTCACAAATTGGAACGTTTATCACCTAATAAACGATCCACTTGTAACAAATCTGCTTTATTCATCAATAATTTATAACCAATTACAATGATCTTCCATAAAAGGATGAAATAAAAACTCTACCTTTTGTGTTCGCCTTGGACTGTTTGTCTAAATCAGTTTCTGACGAGGCCTGCGATTCTCGTTTTTGTAATTTGCTTGAGGGAGGATCAGCTGCAATATGCTCTTCAGATCCGTGTCTTTTTCTAGAATTAAGATAAGTCTTTTCATTGTGCGGACTTTGTGGGGAAGATTCGCGATCCATGGCTGATAATTGCTCACATGGGAGTTCACCAGGCTCCAAGTTGACCAGGGGCTGCACTAGGCGAGGGTAAGAGAGTCCTGGGATATTTAGGGGGTACACAGCAGCTGGGTGATGTTGTTGATATAGGGCTTGTAATGACGTTGATGGTAATGACGGGTACAGCATCGGCGCTAACTCATTCGTCAGGACGCCATCGCTATTAAAAGCGCCAGCATTGCGTAAAATTCTATTTATAGAACTAATACTAGGAATCGATTGGTCGTCACAAATACGTTGGGAGAGAAGGTAGTCGCGTATTTCCCAAGCGAAGATAGAGGGATTCTCCTTTTTCAGCTGTAGAATTTTTCTGACCACGACTGGTGTTGCTACTTGCTGAAAGAGGAAATTAAAATTGTTACATTCATGAACACAAACATAGCTAAAAGTCAAATATTTTATTATAAATTGTCCACACTTTCAAAACTACAAACTACACCAATCGGAAACATCTACTGTTCACAAACTGGTTTAACCATATGTGTACATTGTCACATGCCTGTGTTCACACATACAACTTGTTTTATATATTTAAGTTTAATTTAAGTGTGATTATTACACCCTAGTGTCATCTTCAATCTATTTTAATTTGTTGACATGTAGTCTATCAACTACATTCTTAATCTATGATTATTTAGGCTTTGAAAACGGATGTGTATATACATAGTTATATCATACTTTTATTCGTGGAAAATGGTTGCTTTACATACTATACGGAAACCAAAAGATCCTTATTTCCGATCAAATGAAACACTATCATACATATCTATTTTTTAAAGTTTTAAATTGACAAGAAACACTATTACCATTTTACTAGTCTTTGTAGTCTGGGAATATACAGTAACGTTCCGCTACCGAGACCACTCGATAATAAGACGGCTCCTTTATTAAGACCACATATTTGTGGATACAAGCAGCTGATTCCAGTGTATTTGGATTCCGCTATTAAGACCGATTTCTTAATAAAGCCATGTTTTGCCGGTCTCAAAGGGTTGCGGTATTAGCAAATATCTAATATATATATTATTATTTATTTAATTATTTTGTTTTTGATTTTTTATTATTATTATTTTTTGTATTATCATGACTCTAGTATAAACATTTGGCCTCACCTTGGGCTTATTTCCGCCGATCGAGCCCGGTTTAATTGAGCCCGTTTCGTAGTATCTGGTGAGGATTTTACTGACACAACCGTGGGATACCAACAACTGACGGGAGATATCACATGGTCGGACACCCATATGGGCCAGTTCCACGATACGCCTCCGTACATGATCCGGTAGAGGGCGACCGTTGACAAATACCCCGCCCAGCTGATTCACGCCCGTTTGTCCTGAAAACATAGAAGTTGTTAGTTTTCACTATGATATTTTCCAAACTGATAAGACAATCTTGTATAAAAAAAATATTAAGCGCGTGTGTATACATATTCGTAACGTGTGGCTTATGTTAGCTTATCAACCAGGCATTAATGAATATATTTTGTATTATAGTGACAGGTATAGGATATTCAAACAGCTTAGTCTAGCATAGTATAAAGTAGTCCGGTCCTTGCGTTGTTTTAGAGGTGCTTTTGTTTATAGTTCAAACTATATTCGGATAGCATCATTATAGAATCACTAAGTATGTACATGAACTATTTACATTAAATTAACTGTTCGTACATACACACAACTGGTACATGATCATGCCTGCGTTGGTATTACACTTTTACACTATGCTATAGATGTCAAAATTCAAATAAAGTGTCACATATCATAATAGTAAAACATACTACACCCGATAAAGACTACGTTGCACTGTTGTCGTATATGGTTTTATCTTTTAATACACTATACCTATATCAACAGTAAATTCCAGCGCCTCTGTTGCCACATTCGTTTTAAATCTTACGACAGGAACATAGTTTTTTTTAAATTATGCTTGACACTCTGTGTATGTGTGATTGGGGAAAGGTAGGGGGTGTCAATAGACATTCTATATGTGCCCATTTTAAACCTTGAGCAGAGATGATATCTCATTAGTTAGACAAATGACAGTCTGCTTAGTTAAACATATATACAATTTATCATTATGATGAATGCAACTGTTATGTATGTGTCTTAACGTTGCGTGTTCACACTTTTAGGAGTTGTAAGGTGTTGTTGTTGCTGTTGTTGTTGTTGTTGTTTTGCTGTTGTTTTTGTTTGGGGGGATTGGGAGTGGGTTAGGGGGAGAGAGGTGGTGAAGTGAATACACCTTATATTCCCAACGAATTCAATACTATTTTACATGCAGTAGAAAGAAAATCTGAAATATACACACACCATGCTGTAATGCTCAAATATATTCATCAAATTTGATACATGTAAAAGGTAAGCAAAAAAGTGATCAACTACTAAATTTTATAGTTAAGCTACCGGTCACAGCTATCTTATATTTTAATGCAAAGTTTGCATTTATTTGTAAGCAGTGCACAGTATGTCTCTTTTTTACGTGGTTCGCTACATAGTCGGTACTTGGACAGTTACCAATCCATTTGGACGTTCGGGTGAAACGAGTTAAACTATAATGAAGACATCAAGTCACAATCACTATAACAAATCGCCCAAAAGTATAAAGCGATGCCGACTCCTTTTCGATCGATTCTTTATCAAAACATTCTACTCTTTTTACTTTAATGACTAAACAGCGAATGATACAAATTAAACTTAAAATGAGAAAAAAACGTCGATGGTTAATTTAAGTGAAATCTAATTTTTCGAGTTATGCGTGGATACCCGTTATCACTAGGGGGCACTATCGTCTTAAATCATGGGCGATTAATCCTGGAGCACAGGCGTGCCTGGGTACATTGGACGGTGCGTGGCGTGGAACATCCCGCACTCTGATCCGTTGTCATGGTTTTTTCGTACGGATACGCTCGCTCTAAATGTGTGCGGGAAACACTAACAAGCACTGCATGGGTCAAATTAAATAATGTTCGTTAGCAATGTTAATGATATTAAAGTCTTCTGAACTGACATCTGAGGATTCTTCATTAGTACCGTGACGTCAGTTCCGGGTACACTGAAACACCGAATCGGATACGGGTTCCTTTAATACAAACATACAAGTACAAGTAGATAACCTGTACAGTGTTATTAGGTTTACATACGCAACACTCCCTTTCAGTTTCAATATGACAAGTAATGATATATGAGTGTAACAAAACTAGTACTGGTACAGCACACAGGGTTTGCTAAATGATAATACACCCCATGAGTGTAACAAAACTAGTACTGGTATAGTTAATTATAATGTTCGGTTTTTATTTGATTATCATGTTCTAATCCATTCTTTGACCCAACCAGTACAAAACAATAAGGGTGATGTTTCTTGTTTAAGGACACAACACGTACCATTAATGAGGCTCGATCCAAAGGCTGACCGATTATGAGTCAAACGCTATATACATACTGCGCCACGCCGCCCCTTGACTGTTGATGCGTAGCACACTATTCGAAATATCTCGTATGACAATATAAATCATTGCGTTTTACCATATTCCGTATTCGCTACAGTTGAACAAGTAAACCGATATGTACAAAGGATGTCATTGTATTAATTACGTTATCTAAACACGGGATGATTTTTATTTAATCACCTAGTTATGACATGACTATAACAGTTTTTGTGTTGTATAAAAGCCACACAAAAACAAGCCAAACGGCCATAAAAATCAACTGCGGTTGATGGTGACACGGCTTGAGTTGAAGCGAAACAACACTTACTGGCTTAATATACAAACAAATATATGAAATATAATGAATTTACGGATTTGAGCAGACCGTATCTTAAGATAAAGTTTTTTTCTGATAGATTGGAGACCGTACATAGTAACATCGCGCCAAGAGGTCTCCGGCCTCCGGGTCTTTCTTAACCGTCATTAATATATCCCATTTGTGTTTTATACAGCTTTGACAACTTGTGAGTACATATAATGGCTAACGTCAACCATTTGATTGCCACCGATGTAAAAAAAAACTCCCATTCATTCAAAAACACAAGAATATCCCCGAAAAAGTACTCTGTTAATTCTTTTTTTTATAAAATACGGTTTAATCACCCATTTATTGAGTTAAAATATTGAACACATTCATGAGCATGGCTTCATTTTTAAATCATAATTGAGCGTATGAAGGGTGCTATTCTCTCGATGACAATTAGTCTTATCGCCTATAAAATTATATCACCGTGTTAATAGGTACCGGTGTAATAAAGCTATATCTGGTCCCTGTACTTAATGGCAACAGTCCGTGACACGTTTAGCCTAGCGGTTCCTTGTTACACATACCCACATAAAACCGCAGATAACATCCCAAATAGTTCATTTCTTCCGCCGATTTCGATTTCTTATTCACTTAATTAATATCCCAAACCGCCATTGCGTCTACGAGAACAATTTGTTTTAATGTCAGTTTTAACTTTTTTCTCTCTTCCTCTACCCCGATTGAATACACAGACTGGAGACATAAACAGTGAATGTGATATAAGTAAGTGCAAGCGGGCCTCCTTAAATACAAACCGTATAAATAAAACATATTAATAGTAGAGCGGCGCTGGTATACCAATTGATTATATTCGAAAGTGTCAAAAATCAATTTATTTGAAAGCTAATGAGCAGATTTGTGACGCCTTGGTTTCAATATTTAACAGAAAGCCGTTATGTTTTAGCCTCTTGTGACACTTTTGGGAAGTTTTCTCATGCTTTGGCCACTTAATGTTTCATAACAAGTCATTGCTCTACCAAATTTACGATGGCGTGTAATTTTCCAGACGAAATACATATAAAACTAGTAAATGATATGGTTTTTTTTATACTTTTTTTAAAAGCTGAAGATGTATGAAAATAATCAAAACACCCAATTCACGAATGAGACAGGAATGCGTTATGAAATGTCACACGAACATATACTTTTCCTTAGCACCATAGCCTGAACAGTTTGTTAATGTGTTGATTGCATGTTTATTTCTAAATACTTGTAAGCACTATGTATGGATCGCCAACAACTCAATATTATATATGGCCTTCGCCGATTATATCAACACTGATGAATTCATGTTTCATCCGGGTAGCAAATACAGCATTATTGAGTACGGCAACACAAACTCTTTGAATATATATACGCAGACCAAAGATAGAATATTGCGTGCACATCGGGATTTCACTTCAGTATAAAGTATTCGCACAGATAATACATAATAGAAACAAAAGGTATTATAACTATTTCAGATGAAACGTTTTCAACATGCATTTAATACTGAACGAAAGATGTTATTTGCTTTTTCGAAACAGTGAATCATCTTTAAGTGTGAGTTTGAATGTACTTGTACTGTTTGAACAAATCACCCTTTTTGACAGCGATACTTTAGTCTTAAAAAACTCTATGTTCTAAATTCTATGAACGAACTCATGGCGAAATTCGATTCAATTTACAATAGAATATGCAGATATACACTTTTCTATATTAGTGATGGTATGAACTTGGATGTATGAGGCTCACGATTTGACTGTTATGGTGATGGCGATGAATTTCTGACTGCCACAGATATTGGTAAAACTAAAATGATGCTGAAAGCTTGGATTATGTCTGTCTCGGGCCATGTCTTAGTAATTAATTGTGATTTGTTTACTAAACGGTATGGTGTATAATTCGGGTGACTGATGAGCCTAGAGGAGATTGGGTTTGTAAACATTATGCTAATTTACTGCTTGTTTGAATTGCGCTACACCTGCTAATAAAATAACAAATACAATATATAGAAATGTTGGTTGGTGCATGAAGGCAATATATCGACACACTGATTGTTTCATGCATTCAGTAATTTAAGACAATATAAGAAGTAATTGTAAGGTAAGGTCAGTTGTATACGAACCTGTATGGGGCATGGTCAGTGAGCCGGTTGCGTGATACTCCCCAGTAATCTGAAAGTAAAACGAACGAAGTTTAGTTCAATTATTCACACCGGAATTTTTAAACAGCAATAAATGTTTAATCACCATGTAAGGAGGCTATACAATCACCATGAAATGTTTCTGCCACGCGGTTAATACTCACGAGGTCAAGTCGATAAGGTATTGGACAAATCGTCTGCATTGATTACACAGAATTCCCAGAGTTTCAAACCAACATGTACTTATTATCACATAAATCTTTGAGCAATTTGTATTGACGGCAATTTACCACTCGTCTTCATAATAAATAAATAAATCCATCCATATAGTTGTTGGCTATTTTTATTGATAATACCAAACACGTGTGAGATTCATTAAATAATATCAAATACAAGTGTATACTTTGTAAAACCGTGGAGTTCCTTAAGAGTCTTTTGAATTCTAGTAAGTTTTAAGAGCCCTTGTGTTGCTGTATCGTCTAACATAGGGCATGTGCAGACTCGAGCTACCATGTTGTTAATTAATATAACACATTATATGATATCAACATTCTATGAAAAACAGTCTGATTGCCAATAGCATATCGTTACAAAATGCATCCGGCTATGCTAATGTTGAGGAATGTGCTTGCGAACCAAACTCAAACGTCATTTAACTCTTACTAATGAGAAAAATGGTTATCCAAAAAGAATCCACCACTAAACTATAGCACAGGTTTGGTCATATGGTAAGATGTGTGTACTCAAATCTACCAGAACTATAGAAAGAAATGGAAAATATAGTCCTATATCTGACACAATATGTCTTCTTAATTAAGTTTATATTTCTTAATACATGTATTCTTGTGGCTAAATGTTAAACCCTCAAATATGACGACTCTATAATACATATTGTTATTAGTCACTCTATGTTGACACTATTATAGTGTTTCTGTATTATTTATTAATGCGTGGTTTGCTTTTTTTATAAATATGTTAATACTAAATATTCGCGAAGCCACGATTAAGCCGTCTTGTCTTGTGACCGGTACGAACCCGTGTCAAATCAGACGACACTTTTATTTTGTTGTCTATATTTTTGTTTTCAATTAAATGGTTATTTGTTCACATGTCATAAACGATTGTATTTTTGTCAACATGTTACCAATAAATCCTTTATTTGCTGTGTAAAACAGCCTTAAAAACCACACCGGAATTGGGTTTATAGATGTATGCAAAGGCATTCATTCTCTCGAAGCATACGCAACTGGTCCAAGTGATAGGTTTTAGGATGTTTTCCTTGTGCGTTTTTGTTTGTCTGTGTGTTTGATTCGTGCTTTATGACATCCTATTTTCACCTGTAATCATCACGCTCTTCTTGAACCCTATACAATATATGTTATTTGTATTACAGGTATGTTAACATATAAATATACAATAGATGAAGAAGTAAACAATTTTAGTTGTTATAAAAAAAGTAGAACAATAATATAAGTGGTTTGCTTCCTGGCGAAATGAAGTAAGGTTGTGTTCATGGGTCCTAATTGCGCTCACTACAATATTAAAACATGTTTTTGCTACATGATTTCCATCTACAAGAGTATGTAACCTTGTTATCCGCTAACGTTACTATCTAACCGTTTCGAGCCCTTTCAGAATTATCTGGTTTTTGAGACACTAATATATTTCCTTGACGGTTCATTTAACTCATTATGGCAAACCCTTTCCTCAAAACTGTTGCATGCGGAAGATTGATAATAATTTCAAATAAGGAGTGATAATGGCTGTGAACTAATACTCTAATATATGAGTAACTGACCGGTATGGACTGTCATACTGTTTAAATTTCAGTCATGTTTAACAAACACAATTAATGAAATATAAAATACATACTCACAGAAGATACTTAAGATTGTTTAGACAAACGCATACATTATAATCTAAAATGAAAGACTGCAAAGCTGCATTTGTTAATTTTGCTAAACAAGAATTCTTAGAGTTCAAATTCGCGAAATGTAAGACGTAATAAATACAAAACCCAAATGAAGCCAAAGAACCCTTGTTACTACTTAAAGTGAAGAATCAAAACAAAGAACATCAGTATTGAAATTAGTTTAGTTCAACGTAACCATTACACTATACGAACTGTGTTATCTAACTATAGTAACGATAAATCGTTTTCGAATTAAATGATGAAATATATAAAATGCCATAAACATATTTTTTTAAAAGTGAAGAGAGCAAATCTGAAGAGAGATTGACAATTTAGAAATGACATAATCTAACAATAGCTCACACGTTCAATTTTAAGATAAGTTGATGATGTTAGATACATACTAGTCGATGGTACTAGTCATTGGTATAACAAACCAAACGTTAAGACAATGTAAGCAAAACTCATTAGCATTAAAACATCTTTAAAAGTTAGAACGATATTGTATTTAAGACTTAAACGTACATTGTCTACAAAACAAAAGTTGCAATTTGATAGTGTAATAATATAATGTGTATAATACCAATGAAGTTAACGACTCACAAGAAAAGTGAAATACGAACAATCCATACAATAGTAGGTCATTAAAGTATGTTAAAAAATATTGGTGAAAAAACCCACAAACATACGGAATGTCAATGCCAATAAAGAACAGAGAAACGACGATCAAACGTAAGAAAGAGAGGGCACAAACGTCTCTAAGTAAACAGGCCTTACTTCAAAGATAAACGACAGAAACACAAAGCTCAGAAGTGGTCAGCAATCAAAATTAAAAGCTAAGTAACAACATTAACTGCTGGACATCAAATAGTAACAATTTTCATTTCTACGTCCCTTTAGATGCCCTTGCCTTTCAACTAAACGGTCTTCAAACAAATGCGGGTACTATTTTGTGGACAACACTTATCTACAGTTTTCTAGGTGTTCTTCTTTAAGATGAGTGTGGCATGCTGTAAACACTAGCTGATTATATTGAGTTCATTACGTTCAATCAACTCTTGCCAATACGACTTTAAAATGCACACCCTCAAATAACTAAATAATTGAAAAAAAGCTTATTTAATATCATTAAACCATTATTTTCACGTTCTTTGTTGTTATTGCCTTTTAAGAGACCTGCCGCATAGTGTCGAGGTCCAGTAGATTTTATGTGATTTCTGTTTAAATGACTTCAATATTTTAACACCGTTTCAGTGACGGTTTTCACCAATTAAACAAAGCAGCGTAACCAGTATTGATATTTAAGTCAGAACAAAATTTATAATATGTCTCGAACGCCATATATCGTTCAACATTAACTTCTCACGGTAGTACTGAACAATAATTTGATAAAAAGGCAAAGATTATAAAAGTTACGTGTCTATGTGGTTAATATAATTATTTATCGGGGCCGTCGTAGTAATTATAGATATACCATGACTCAGCCCCCAATGGAAGAATGTAACTAACACGTGACATAGGTATAATTTACAGTTGTTGATTTTTAACAAGGACCATATTTGAAGTTGAGAGACATTTTAAATGTCCATACGTTTAAACGTGGCATGATTTAGCAGAAAATACGATGAACGAAGGCAAAATTGTATAGTGTAATTTCGAGTCTATGTAGGTGGCAGAAGTAAAAGCCAGTCAATAAAGATTTAAATTAGTAGCATATTTCGTAAAGTATCATTACCTTGTCATTCCCTTTTCGATAAGTGTTTAATGCAAGTTTTCTATAGAAACCAGTATCATCTAAAATACATAAGTACAGTTTTACTTTACAATCAACTTACATAAAATAAATATTAAACTCGGGTTACTTATAAATGGTATGCATGTGAGACTCTAAACTACTTTGCTACAAATGAAGCTGAGTAATTGTATCAAAATGTTCTGGAAATAAATAGGTTTACACTCGTTTAAATACAGGTGTGAATATTAATCAGAGTGACAATGTAACAGAATTATTAAAGAAAGCAAGTGTTGCTATCTAAATTGATATATTCACCAAATACGACTTCGTTTTAACATTCTCACAGATTCTAATCACACTACGCTGTTTACATCGGTACCCGTGTTTCTTCGCAGAATACAATATAGGTACGAGCTCGGTGAGTATAAATTAAATCACGAGTGCGCTAGCATTGTATTGTATAGATAATTCTCGTTTCCTTCTGTGTACATATGAGTAAATCACGGACCGTTTTAGAATTGGTCATCATGCTGTACCATGTTCTATGAGCAAGACGTTTCAACCCCTATCCACTTCAACCCCTATCCACTTCAACCCCTATCCACTTCAACCCCTATCCACTTCAACCCCTAACGTGAAATATCCAAATACCCTCTTCTTTCCTGATTTGTGCTGCATCTGGTTAATGGTTAAACACATATTTACTTGATTTGTTATTTGTTTCTTGTTAAATGTGCACTATAAAGTTGTATTGTTAATGTAGCTATGAGTAATTCCCTTACTGGTAATGTAGCTATGAGTAATTCCCTTACTGGTAATGTAGCTATGAGTAATTCCCTTACTGGTTGACTGTTATATTATTTATATAGGTTACATGTTGGTTAAACCACGAGCATACCATACGTACCAAGCTTTCATGAAACAAAACATTTTAATATGAGAGGTGATGTTGTATGTTGTATCTTTGTTCTTACAGTTCTTCCAACTAGTCTACTAATTTAAATCAAACCTTGCCCAATTATTAAAGTGAGTACACGTTACGTTTTATTGATATTAGTATCGTTTATATTCCTAATGAATTGTTCTTAAGATAAAAGTATATCAGAACCAAATTCCTTTAACAGTAGCTACCTAATGTTTACCACTGACCACTTGTGTTAAATTAGTCATATTTGAATACACTTAAAGTTTGTTTAATTACTTTCGTTGTTTACTTTGTACTTGTGTTATATTGCTTAATGAAGACCATTGAATAAAGTTAAAACTAATTGAATATTCGATGTATGCTTTGTTTTGACATCTATAAGTATGTTATATGACTCAAATATGTACAACGTGTTTTCATTATTCAAAAAAAGTATAACATTAATATTAAAAGAATAACACATAGTTGTGTTCCATGTGAATCCATTGGTGCGATGGTTTTATATGAAGACTTTAAATTGATTATTTAGAAGGTATTCACTTGCCATTAATGTTCCGTCTAACAGTTACAATCATGGCAAATTACTGCAGATATATGTCTATAGTCCAATCAATACAACAAATGAAATATTTTAAAATCTTAGGCAGAGCCAACATTAATGAACGTTGGAAGTTTGTTAAACAGACGTTTCTAAACACCATCAGTTACGTAATATAACAGCGACATTTAATATAATACAATCATTTCATTTGATTTTGCACTTAAGTATTATCATGATATGTTTGAAATTACACTTACAAAGTAAAAATATGACAGGCTTGATATTGCGCTAAGGTAAGGTCATGCTATGTTTGAAATTGCACTAAAGTAAGTCATGATATGTTTGAAATTGCACTAAAGTAAGTCATGCTATGTTTGAAATTGCGCTAAAGTAAGTCATGATATGTTTGAAATTGCACTAAAGTAATTCATGATATGTTTGAAATTGCTCTAAAGGAAGTCATGATATGTTTGAAATTGCACTAAAGTAAGTCATGATATGTTTGAAATTGCACGAACGTTAGTCATGCCATGTTTGATATAGCAATAAAATAAAGTCACGGCTTGTTTGATATTGCAATCAACGAAGGACGTGATGAATATGTATGAGTGGTATAGGAAGCTTGTGAATTTGATTATCGAGTGTGACAATATACGGTGATATAACTCTGAACACGTAGATGTATACAATACGTGAAAGAGTGTAAAAGTATCAAATAAATTAGAGAATGTACAAGTTTAAAAATCAATGAAAGCATGTTATGGTATAAAAGAAATGAACTGCTGTAAATGTTTAAAAATGAAACGTAACATTGTAAATGTATACAAGAAATGAAAATATCTAGTTGTGTAAAATATATATTAAAACAACATGAGTTGCTTTTTATTTGTGTGAACTTATTTTTTTTAAGAGAAGAGTTGAAAGTCGACATTCGTCGCTTACTATGTCTATAGCATGTATAGGACGCGCAGACTATTTGCTCCTTCTGAATGAGCAATGTAACGTAATGTGTCACTCATTGTGTATATTTCCAGACGATATAGTATAAGTATAAAGTTACATTTCAAAACGGTCAATATATAAAATTATCCAATGGAATTGTCGATATTAAAATGTAGATATAAACGTGCATTCGAGATGAATGAGAACTGAAACCAAATATATGTTGAAGCTATATCATAAAGTTTAAAGCCAAATGCCTTCTTGTAATAGATGTACTAATAATATAATAATGAACTATTTATTGAGAGAAGGTTACAACAAAAAATATTAATACAAAGTGCATACAGTTCTTTTTACATTGTGGCCTTTCATATTATATCGACATGTGAAGACGTTCGTTGAAAATAAGTATTGAATACGATACTAACGAAATAAACAACAACAATAAATATACCGGATATACTAACTATCATGTTAAGTCAAAGTAATTATAAAGAAATCGTGTATATATATAAAAACAAACACACTTTAAAATGTGATATAAACAATATATTAATGTATTTTTATCTTTTTTTTTCTCACGAATATCCCTTTTAAAAGTTCAAGACATTGACATGAAGAAAAAAGCTGAATGGTGGTTGTAACGCACAGATAGCTATATTATAAAAGTATGATTCGGGTGGACACGTTTTTCACTGTTCGAATACTAACTTTTAGTTAAATTTAGTTTTGTGATTGTACCCGTTTTATAGTAAAATAACAAATGGCAGTTATTTGTATTTTCGTTACAGTCAAGTATTGTAAGAACCTCAACTCAACTATAAGTAGCGTTATAGTTATTAGTTTGGTCACAATATCAAATTTGTATAAGTTATACTGATATTGTCCACTTATTTGTGTCAAAATTGTATATGTACTTAATTGTCAAATGGCTAACAACGCTATGAAATTAGGTATACAAATGTGTCAGTCATCTCTTGTAATATGTGTCAATTCTAGTTTCTAAGAAAAGTTAGAATACCACAAATACGTTATTTACTATTATATTATTTATAACTATATACGATAACCTGTAGTGTATATGTATACGTTTGTACTTGTGGTTTGCTAGTAACTTTATTATATATACCCCGCTTACTTTTTCAATTCATAGTGCAATATATTAGTTTCGCTTACACTCGTATGTACATATTATACACATGACATAGAATGTATAGCTTACTTTATAAAAACTCATACGTGTATACATGCTTTAGAATAGTACGAACTCATGTTATTATTTATATTGTTAAGTTTACATGTTTTATAAGCAAGATACATACCTTTGAGCTAATCTCTAACAACTGTAAATCTGAAGTTATAGTAACGTGACAAAACCTTGAACACTATATCTGTGTTTATTCCGGGTATTTAACGCATTAAGAAAACTGCTATGGCATAATTGTAGCGAAAACTTGGTAAAGAGCGCGTGTCTACGACATGCTTGGTTTGTCATTGGTCCATCCCCCGTGTGAGTCGTCAGCCAACCAGCAACCGGGTATTATTCAGCTACGGAAATTACCTCTCACTACACCTCATTTACACTGGAGCATCTCAATTCATTATTTTGTTAAAGCTTATCAAAAGCCACGATTGGAAAGCGAGATACTTGAGGAGGCGCAGGGCCATTTAGTGACAAGAGAAAACGTATTATCAAACTCATTCATCGAGTGTTTAGAGACAGATGTTGACAAGTTGCTTTAATCTTTTGAAAGGGAACAACAAGAAGTCGGAGGGGTAAAGACAACATCAGTTTGATCAAATCTAAGTGCTTGCAAATAATCAAACGGGATTTTATGTTGTTAGTTCAAGGCAATACAGCATGTAAATGTTTTGTTGTATATTTTATTGTTAATTGAGATAATACTGTTATTAAAATCAGCTGTTAAATTTACTATAAACACGATTCAATGAAAGTAACGGTACGGACATATCAACTTTCCTGTTATGTGGTCCAACAATATGTCAAGGCATGCATTGTAACCTTGGATTTCTAAAAATCTAAAAAAAACAGCTTTACAACACAGTATCGCCACATTATTGGCATACAAAGTATATACAAATGTTAACGTTTGTTAGTATACAACTTTGTCATAGAAACGATTGATGAAGATTACCATATGTGGTACTTTTCTGTCTTAAAAGGATGTCAGAAATGTCAGAAAAAAGGAGGAATTTTATTGTTTAAAGATATATCGCACCTTTCAAAATACACAATTTAAGGAATAAATTAAAAAGATGTACAATGTAAAAATAATTACCTAATTTATAAAAGTATATGATTTATTTAATTATTTCAGTAATGAGTACTGAAAGCAAACACACAACATACACATTATGATTAAACATATATTTACGGAGATGCTGTTGCTTGAATTTACATCTTTACAAAAATATATGCAATAAATGGAATCGCTCCAACTGGAATGCCATCGGATAATATAAGGATGGTAGCAATACTACTACTACTACTAATAATAATATAAATAATAATAATACCTATATTAACAATCATAATATTTTTATTTAATGAACGTTTGAAATAAACCACACATTAAAGTATACCAACATACGATTTATTTACATTTTGGTTTTCGTTTCACTCACATACTTCAATACTTCATCACACAGTTTAGAACATCGCTCGCCAATAAACCCTCATCCATAGACACAATCACACAAACACACACACACACACACACATACATATATATATATATATATATATATATATATAAATATATATATATTTATATATTTGTATTACCTAACAATAAAGGACAACACGTTAGTGCCCAGAAACTGAAACAATTTTCAGCTAAAAAAATCATATATACATTTTGTTTTTAGCTTTGAGTTAAAATAATAAACGTCAGTTTTGTTCTAGTCTTGTGAGAAGAGCATCATACAAATGGTGTTGTGGTTGGTTGAAGTTTTCACAAATGACAACGACAAGTCTTTGCATCAAGAAAATGATTTTATATATCCTTGATGATTGAAAACTAATTTGAAAATAAAATAATGTACAGTAATAATTCATTCGAATGTATATTTGACGAACTTTTATTTCCGAGTCCCACATAATTATATCAAATAATTTTATTTACATATATACTATCTTATTTTGACATTGCTATTGTAAGACACAGACATTGTTTTGCCAACCCAGTTTAGTTCAATAATGGTTTTGACCTGACCTGACTTGACATGAACAACAAACACGCTGTTCAAAAACGTACACGCTTGTGTGAGTTGTACATAGTTTAGACTTCTAAAGTAAATGATAGCGAATCACGTGACATGAAGGTACGAACATAGACATACAGTCGCCTTTTTGTTTCTTTAGAGTTGGAACTGATGTCAAAACCATTTCAGTCCTACATTAAACTAAGGTGATATAGCAACACAATCGACTACACGTTCAGCAATGTTGCTTAAACAATAATAACAAAATACATGTGCATACAATGGTGTTTAAAATAAGAGATTTAACAAAAGCTGTAAAAGACAAACATGTGTTTGCAATGATCTTCTTGCAAAAAGCAACCGATTGATGTTAACGACCGTTTATTGTGACAACGGATACATTGCACTGTAAAATCTGAAACTTTTACAGTTATAAATGAACATCTTAAATTTTACAGTTACTTTTTTGTGAACGATTACATATGCATGTCTCTACTTGGTCAACTGTCTGCCTGCAATAACATGCTCACACCTGTGAATTGGTGCATTTTATTTGACGTCGATCTGTTTCACAGTCTTTGATAAACATAGGAGTTTATTTTATCGAACTTTCATGGTGTTCTTATAACCAGCTTTGTTCCAGTGTTTTGTATTTTCCAGTCCCTACAACTAAATGTTATTTATGAGAATCACAAAAAGGGCAATGCTACTATCATTCGTAATCAACGCCGTCATCGATATTTAGGTGAAAATGAAATACTTAGTTACATCGGTAAGAATTGCAGAAGTCAGCGCTTCATGTAATAAATAATTGATCCGCCACTTAGAAGTCAGTATCAAAATGATTCCTATAATCGTCTTGAATGGACCACGCGCGTGTAACAACATCTCATTAATCGTGTTAAGGCCTTTAATAACTTCTGTTGCAACATTGTCAACTGTATAAGATTCCCCGTGTGGCAAGAAAGGAAAAGACGTTTCGCTTATCGGGTAATCTAAGCATTAACTCGAGGCTTTGGTTATGTGGAATAAAATCAGAACCAATCGCTCGGGTCCATTAGCCATTCCATGTCGGCGTCTTAATGAGCAATAAATGAAGGTAGCATTCACGTGACACCGTGGCTGTGGAGCTAATTGCTGTTATCCAGGTGATCTTGAAGATGTGACAACGACGTCTCCTGGTCGACTGTGGGGAATGCAATCGGATCATCATGTCCACATATATCAACTCTAGTAGCTTTATCACATCTAGTACACTTTGGTCGACAACGGTTTTTACTCTCAACCATTCCGATTTCAAACTCACTAATGACCTTAGCCCCATAAACAACCCTGAAATGTATGTTGCTTTCGCCAAGGCTCGGATGCCGTAGACAAAGTTTTTTTTCAATTCGGAGAAGATAGCCCAGCATTTCCGCTAACTGACACAATATGAGCCCGGGTCAGACGCAGGAATCATATTTTTCTACACTTTACTCTAGATGATATTAAAATGTCACTTGAGGAAAGGAAGTTGAGGGCTTAAAATAGTGAAGACAAAACATCTTTCGTCGACCTATCTAGTTGCTGCCAATAACGTTACAACCGTGCTCAGAAGTATCAAATAAATATAATCGCTGCATTTAAAACTGTTACAACAAAAACAACACTACTTAATTCTAAAAATGACAAATGTCAAGCGCATCTGAGACATGTCATCTGGTTTCATAGTAGCAACTCGTTTACGTCGATTACAAGAGGATGTATCTTCGAGTTTCTTCAGCCTATATTTGCTCGTGGGTTTATGAAGGTAATAATTGTCAAATGGTCCAAATGTAACCACGAACAAAGTTAATCGTTTATAACAAAACATAACAAATCTACGGATAGCACATCTGGCATATTTTGTATTGGCCAACATGAGATAATGTTTGAATTAAAGATGTCAAGGAAAAGTGTTAGGTATATTCGACCATATTATTGCTTGTGTGTACGACTGTATTGTTGACATAAATGCGAATGGTGACGTGGATGGAGACACCAAAATTGTAAATACTACTCGACTTTTTTCTTTGAAGCAAAAAGGTTTACGCAAATGCAATCACTTTACACGTTTTGTCATTAAAGCAATGTTGCAACGCTGGTTGTGATAATGATTGAACATCCGTTCTCTTACACACGATATTCATTAACCGGTATCTAACATACTTTCATGGTATAAGAAGGTACTACCTGTCGAACATTATATTGTTTACATTTCATTACATTAAACAATGATTGTATGTAAAACATCTATACTGTGTACTGTTATGTCTCAAGTTGTTAGGTAATATAAAACAAGTAATTGTACGATTTATTGAGTTTGTCTCATATAGACTTAAATTTGTATAGTTAACATATAGTTAATATACAGTAACATGTTCTGTACTGATGTGTATTGTCACATATGTTGATTTTGGGTCGATGACCATTACATCAAATAAATGTTTGTTATTGTCATTGTCATTAAATAACGTGAAACATTGTTTACATTTTACCAAAAACCGTGACGTATTGTTTACATTTTACCAGATAACGTAACTTATTGATTATATTTTACCAAAATAACGTGAAGTGCTGTATACATTTTACCAAATAACGTTAATTATTGTTGATAATTTACCAAATAACATGACGTAATATTCAAATTTACACAAAAAACACGAGATGGGTTGTTTACATTTTACCAAATAACGGGATAAATTGTTTATATTTTATCAAAATAACCCTCATACTTGTATTACATTCCACAAAATAACCTATTGTTAAACTTTCACCAAATATCATGATTTATTGTTAAAATTTAATACATCAACATTTACAATTACAATTTAAAACCTTTAGGAAAGAAATATACGTGTTGCTTGAACTATAATATACAAAATTAGGAGTTAAATATTATATTGTGTCCACATTGGTTATTAACTCTCTGGGTTATCGAAATAAACTATTATATTCTGTTATTTTACACGACAGTACGGACTCTCTTATGGACTTGTTATAGGACCACACGGGAAGAAGTCGTCGTCAGCAACAATTAGTGTACAGCTATACATTTGGGCGGTAAAAGAAAGTTCAAGCATGAAAATAGTACCAGTACATAAATTAAAATAAACGAGCTTTGAATCCAGTATATAATGATTTCCAATGCTCGCCCATATTTACGATAGCATATATGCAATACAGACGATTACGTTACGAGTGAATATATAAATGTAAGGTAGGTAGTGTGTCTAAGATTTTGATATCCGACATGAGGTGTTCAAGATTCCCCCTTTGTTACGCGTTACAAATGTTACATAAATACAGGATTGAAAATAATTTGTCAATCGATTTTAATTGTAGTTTATGTTTACATCTGGGTGAAGTGTTTATACGTTTACGATTCATTTTATTAAGATTTTTGATCTGAGTCATTCCAATGATACAGTGTGTTCAGCTTTGATCATCTGGATATAACTACACACCGTAATTATTTACAGCCGTCAATTATGTGATTACCGACGACTATAACAAACTATAAAGTTTAGTTCATATGTTTGCTAGATTGTAAAGATTATCAGATATCAACACGCTGCTGGGCAAAGCTAAATAACCATGTTTATGGTCGGCGCTTTTCTTATATGTCCTTTACGAAAATATATGTAATTCTAACTTTGTTGAGAGGCTTATTTGAAATATAATGGATCGAACAGAGATTTTATTCACTTTAAACTATCTTATTATCTTTGCGATAACAATCAAATTAGTTTGTTAACTGTATTAACGCTTTTCTTCAGATGGTTTTCATAGCTGCTATGGGTTGTTCTTTTTTTCCAGAGGTACGATGTGAATACAGTTGTGAATGGTGAACGTGTTTGACGGTGTAGCATTGGGAAAGCAAGGAGCTGAAGTTGATTGCTCAGATGAAACGTCTTGGTTGAACATATACGTTAGATCAATTTACAGCTTACTCGAACAAACACAACCTCGGATCTAAATTCACCGAAATGAGAGAATAGGTTGAATTGAATCGTAGTGTTTTGTCGTTGGGTGAAATGCTGCTCGTAGAAAAGTACAACAATCAACGAATTAAATGTGCACTATATCTTTGAATAGTTATTAACATTAGTTCGTATGTTCGCACTTTAATATTGAATAGTAAATGCATATATTTCAAGCTGTAACATTGTTTTCGTGTTGAGAATTCATGTTTAATGAAATATAACATATATAATATACAATGTTAAAATAGAAACAAATGTGCATTCAAATTAAATTAACAAATCAGTTCATAAAAGATAGCAACGAGATAAGTGAAATAAACAACAATCACATGTAATTTTCTTACTGGACTAAATGCTGATAACATCAATTTTATTAGTTTAAACATATTGTATTGTAAAATAAATCATATGTTATAACAACATATATCAATCAAAACGAGCAAATGTGGGTCTAGCCATAAGTGAACACAGTCAATCACGGCTCATAACATAAATGAACAGAAACACGATACCCATGACACAATGGTGATTAATTAAATACTAATAAATGAGAACATTGAATATATAAACTATATAATATTAACAAATAAAAAACAGACACTGCTATTTCACACCAGTTAAGATAACACTCGTTCAATAATCCGTATTTCTTTCACATCTACGTTAACCTGAAAACAACAACATTATTGTTACACTATAACTATAATGATCAAACTTGAGACTCTGCTAATGCCATTCTCCTACATGACATGTTGTGAAGTTCTGGAAGCCAATAAAAATAAATCAAAACTGCAAACGGTGCTCAGACGATGTTCCTTTAGTGAGTGACACGAGCCTGACTAGACGAACACCCAGTATCAAAGCCTTACCCGAAGCACAGGAACACGCGCCCTTGACAACAAACCAGAAATCGATGCGTCCAAGCACACCAGTTGTATGTACGCTTTACTAAACACACAGACAGAACAGTTGTGCGTTCACGGATCGAAATTGTTCTACACCAATTAGAAGATACTAATGGCTCACTCAAAGTAAAAGGAAACTATCTTTCAATGCTCTTTTAATAGCGTTTTTTTCACCACTTACGTCGATTAAAACAAGTCATAAAATTGGCAATGTATACATCTTCACCGCCTTCAAACACTACTACCGGTCCTTCTTTCTCCCTTTACATCCTCTATCGATTGTCGACGATGCACCTGTAAAGTGAAGTCATAAAACTGGAAACGAATGTATAAACACACACATATTTTAAAACTTGTTTAACACTGCTTCAAAGACGATTGTTAAAACATTAATAGTATAACTGCATCAGATACCATGCGTTAAGACGGACTGACGAGCTACTTTAAGATGTAACAATCCTCTTTATCTTTTATAGTTCATTGTTTGGGACTTTAACATAGGAAAAAGAGCATATGGTAAAAACATATATAACGTAAAAAATCGTCAAATCGGAGATAGTTTAAATACGATAATTTGTTTAAATAGCTCGGGGAGCGACACTATCTCAGTGATTTCAATTGTTTTATTACTTTTCTTTCTTTCTTAATGCTATACGCTTGGTTCTTTCGAAAGAAGTCCAGGTTCATCTTTTTAGTTTCATTTCATGTTGAACAGGTTGCACATAGATATTACTGTTAACAACACCGCTGAAACAGGTTGAATGTTCAAATGCAGGTATTACGAAACTGGTTTGAGTAATTTATATTCAATGGAATTGCTTGTGTGGTCTAGTATGAAAGGCAATAGATAAAAAGGAGCACATATGTTTGACGGGGTAGCCACATGCCTTCTCACTATTCAACATTCCGACGAGTGATATAGCAATAATGTCAAGGCGATGTCAAGTCAGCTGGTCGTTGACATAAAACAAAACACCATAGTAGGTTATTTAATTTATGGTTGTCTACGTTTGTAACACAATTTACATACTATTTCCTCTCAGTGTTACCAGAATATATAGATGTTTGGGTATACTCTAAGTGTCACATCTTCAAAATAAATATGATACATCTAAACAGAACAGAATACAGCGTACTTGTGTGCTTTGAATATACTTGGTCTGGACGTGTTTTATGAATATACTTAAATAAAATAAAACACGATGTATGTGATTATGCGAGGTAATAAATTAAACGCCAGATGGAACTGCACAGTATACATTATGTTTGTTTGATGTTTGTTTTTGTTGTTTATTTTGTGTTGATTAATCATTTGAGATTCTTGTTTTTGTCAATTGTAAATACATTAATATGTGCAGGTGTATACTTCGTTAATAAAGTGAGTACATCAACATATATCAGTTTTGTTATTATTAATAGTAGTATAAACCCTCACTCTATACATGTAAATTCAACTGGTAAAGGAGACAACACAAACATGAGAAAGAGAAGATGTAGCGTTGTACCATGGACTGGACTCATTCTGATATCTCAAGACAATATTTCTATATATTTTAACAATATAATATATATATATATATAAAGTCATAAGAAAATAAATGGTATAGTAGGAACAATACTCATAGAGATGGTTTACCCGTTCGATGTTTGTAGATAGATGTACAATGGTTACTAAAATGTGGTATATAATAAAAACTTTTATTAACGAGATATCTCATTACCCTGAGACCCTCAGCAAGAACATAAAAGAAACATACATAAACATTTTTTTTAGCGTTCAACTTTTGTCGGTTCTGCGTGGTCATTCGGTTTTTTCATCCCCGCAACAACGGCCAAGGATCTCCGACTTTGAAGGATTTTTCATTCCCAGATGTTATCCATTACATTTATTTTCTTAACTTAATTCTTGAGAAAGAGCAAGTATTTCCCTTTTTAATGTTTAGTGCTCAACAAGGGAACTACTGGTACCAATTTTTAACGTGTTTGGTATGACGCGGTCCTTGACTGAGGCTATCTCCCGCACTCGAAGCCAGCACTCTACCACTAGGCTATCTCCCGCACTCGAAGCCAGCACTCTACCACTAGGCTATCTCCCGCACTCGAAGCCAGCACTCTACCACTAGGCTATCTCCCGCACTCGAAACCAGCACTCTACCACCAGGCTATCTCCCGCACTCGAAGCCAGCACTCTACCACTAGGCTATCGAGGAGGCGATATACATGCACATGACTACAGACAAAGCAAGTATGTTATATCAATGAAAAACAACAAGTTTAGCAAGCAATATATGGATTAACACTTTAAATATCAAAGGGGTAGTTTGATTATCATTATACTGAATGTAAGAAGTAATGTATTATCTTCCAAATTATAGATGTTGTATTAAAATTAAATTACCTCCATTTGAATTTAAATAACAGTATCTATGTTAAATTAGTTATATGTATTAGATTAGTTGTAGTGTTAAAATTAAATACATTCAAACTACCTTAAAATAGTCAGTTAACGTTCGTATATATTAATAATGACTTATACGCTTTGCGATTTCAAATATGTAGGTAAAACAGTTATAATTTGTACTTTAATGTATTTGTCGGGAAATTCGTTCGGGGGATAAATTAAGACGTTGATCGCTTAATAGACTTCAAATAGGTTCCCATATACGACAAGTTAATCGCCAGGGTTAAAATTCGTTATCAGTCCGATCTACCAAGTCGATACAAATTGATGACTGTGATTAAATGCACTTCGGTGTTCTGCTCAAAGAAATTATAAATTTAACGGCTCTTATTTACTACTTATGGAAACTAATTCGAGTTCGACAGGCAGCTTTTACTGTTTGAAGTACTTATTATTATTAATTTACATGATACGTTGATCTAGGGTCATTTGAAGCCATGAAACTGTCGTCATGGTACGTTTAGAGGAACCTACGGTTTTATTAAATTTACTCTGCCCATGATTCATCTAAATAATGAATAGAATCGTTTGCAGTTTTATCACTGAGTTTTATTTCGCGGGTATCAGTTTGTACCAGTTCGATGCGTTGTTGAAAGGGGACATTGAAAAAGTGTGTGCAGCTATAAAGAATGCTGTGCTTTTTAGTTCAAATAATCACCGCACTGGAGCCGCAATGTCTGTTCTCTAAAATTAGGTACGCCTTGTTTTAGGGAAAAAACTGAAGCGAGGAATGAACCTCATGTTAGAGCATATTGTTCGCTAGCACGCTGTCAAATGTGTTGTTAATTTTCCGCATTAAGCAAGAAGTATATAAAGAAGCCTATCCATTTCGTCATTCAATTACACAGGTAGCGACTTCAATTAAAACTTGACATCGTTATCCCCCTTTTCACGCGACGATAATAGTTGCAAAACTGTCGTATCTTTCCATGACACACACAGGTAGTTATTGCAATGTTCTCGGCAACAGTTAATCTCTGGTTTGGCTATCAAAACTGTCTATATATATATATTTACAGGAGGAGGTTTGCTACTACAAATTTCGGGCCGAGTCGAACCGTACTAGATTTGACACTTTAAAGATACACCAGGCGTAAAAACGGGGGGGGAGGGGGGGGACCTAATAAAGTATTATTTTATTAAAACATGTTCAAATTAATACTCAAAGTGTTAGTACATTTGTGTCAGGCAGGAAATCGTTTCTTGTACACCTTTAACTGAACAGGTTTCTCAATTTATTTTAGACACTACACTTGTATATACTGGTATCCATTCACATGTAGTTATATATCAGATGAGTGTAGAGTCAATGTGAGGTTGATATTTCATAAACCGGTTTAATCTAACTCTATGTAAAAGTAGTTTGGGATTTAAGTAAATGTCTGTTCCTCAAAGTCAAGCACCTCTCGTTTGTGTAGGAAGTGTAACGTTCATTAATGTTAATAACATATGTATTATTAAAGATTTATGTTGTTACTGTTAGTTACAATGTGCAGTCTTGGTTGAGCTGCTGCCATGGCTGATTCCTGGTAGATACCCATAGTTCTTATTGTTATATGTATATATGTTCAATTACAAGAAACTGTAACAGTTTACGTAATAAAAATATATATCTATCTATCTGTAATAACTAAGTGATAAGTGTTACCGTGTTATACAATTTTTGAAAATGACTATTTGAGTTGTAGAAATATTACTATAAACATGAATATATCTTTAAACTGTGAAGCAATCAGCCTTGGTTTCTTTCTACAAAATGATAACTTACATAATCTAAGTGTATCTGAAGTGTTGATAAAACGTGTCCTCTTGTTTTATTCAATATAATTTACATCCTTCGCACTTTAATATGTTCATGACGAGAGCTGTTTCTAATTTGATGATGAGTTTGCTACTACTGTCGTTTCTCTGGCACGTGTTTCAAGTCGGTGATTAAGACATATATATATATATATATATATATAAATATATATATATATATATATATATATATATATATAAATATATATATATATATATATATATATATATATATGAATGAAGAGTAACCTCCCTTGAGTGAATAACATTCCTTGAGTGTGTGTACTCCGTGACATATTTGACAAGATTAGATATTTATGTAAGATTTACGATCCTCATTTAATCTCTATTTTAAATTGCCACGGTGGGGTAGTGGTTTTTAAGATGTGATCAAACCGGAACGAAAAGGAGACTGATCACAGAAATGAAGAGAAAATTGATACATCATTCACAGCCGATATATTATGAGGAAACTAGCCGAGAGTGACAAAATAAATGTTATTACATGCTCGTTATCTATGATAGTAAACGCCTTATCTCGGAAATGGGATTTTCTTTAATGTTTGATGACTTTACAACATTTAAGTACATTTCAAATATCGCAAGTTGTTATTACCATACCTGATGTGATAAAATATATAAAATATCGTATAAGTATGAAATTGGCATTAAATAGCATGTTTTATTGTAGCAAATAGATGTGTGCATTGAAAGCAGACGTGTCTTCAATAATGTAAGTGAAATACGTAAGATATATGTTAAATGCACACACTAAATGATCTTTCACATTCATGTATTTCTTTCTATTATACGACGTTAATGGTGGTATTAAGTACATACAGTAACATTAGAACACGAGTCTTGAGTTATCTAACTTCTGTACGCGTAATACTATATAAGAACACACACTAAGTACTTCGGTTTGTGAGTTTATGGCGTGGTATGGATGTCCTGACAGACTGGTTTATGTGTTATTATATCCGGACAAGGTTAGGTGTGTGATAAACATCTTTATAAAACAAAGAAAAAAACACAAACTAGAAAAATGGATTTGCGCACATACATCGCTCTTTTAAATGTCCCTGTGCCCAATTTCATTATCAAGGATTCACCCTCAGTGTAAATCCAATATCATTGCTGACCACATTCCAAATGATTCCTAATAAACTTGACTGAAAAATGAATCATTTTAATAATAAGTGTTTTGGACTAAAGTTAAGCCGTATTAAATTGTTATGCCTTTGGGCCCTGCTATATTTAATTATAATTAGTCATATTCACTTTCATTGTACTGTTACAACTTGATAGTTCGTACAAATATCGTACACCTATGATGGACCGAAGTGTGTCAACTGCTGCAATGTCCGCCATATTAACCCTATAGTCAGTTATAACTAGTTATTACACGACGAGATAACCGTATCGCCCGCGTGATCCATGTATATACACAAGACACAATACGACACAATAACGTTGGTTATCGCCCATGATAACACTATCAAAGTAGCCATGCGTCTACTAAAACAATACATGTACGTTGTTGTTAAATCATTGAATATATGGTCGATCAGTTATCAATTAGTTTAAACCAAAGCACGTGTTTATAAACAAATAGGACTACTATAGCAATTAATGAGTTAAGTCATAGCAGTGTTAAGATTATTACTACAACTAACTAACAAAATGCGACATTTGACTGGACTATGGTGTGTTGTGTCAGTATTAGTTCTCAAGGTATGAGTATTGTGTTAGATAGTATATGCTGTATTGTATCCTAGTGTATACTAAAAAATGTATATATTATAATCATGTGTATCTATGTATGTGGAATATGTCTTTGCTAATTGATATTGAAACTTAAAACTGTTATTCATTTTAAGTGTCTAGTCTATTTTTCGTCCAAACAAAACACCGTTTTTCTTTTTATCAATTTAGATTTCTTGTTCATGAAGACAGCAAGTTTTGGCATTTTAATATCGTGAAGAACTACTGATAAATGTACTCTTACTTTATAAACCAGAAATGTGAATATTCATTTTGGACATGTACATAGCAGTAGTACGAGTATAATGGACATGTAGATAGCAGTAGTACGAGTATAATGGACATGTACATAGCAGTAGTACGAGTATAATGGACATGTACATACCAGTAGTACGAGTATAATGGACATGTACATAGCAGTAGTACGAGTATAATGGACATGTACATAGCAGTAGTACGAGT